>OUNJ010001991.1_pt3 | contig 46136 bp, 33 predicted proteins | sample 1755361 | NCBI WGS metagenome assembly OUNJ01 (sample SAMEA3914825, study PRJEB12502) | metagenome | biome: forest; material: soil | place: USA | collected 2012-03-12 | depth 0.1 m
ATGATGTACCTGTTCCAGCGCGTCGAGGAACGCCTGGACGGCCAACCGACCCTGATCATCATCGACGAAGGCTGGAAGGCGCTTGACGACGAAATCTTCGCCGCCGCCATCCGCAACTGGATGAAGACCCTGCGCAAGCGCAACGCCATCCTGGGGTTCGGCACGCAATCGGCGCGCGACGCGCTGGACAGCCGCATCTCGACCGCGATCATCGAACAGGCGGCGACGCAGATCTTCATGCCCAACCCGCGCGCGCAGGTCGAGGATTACTGCGACGGCTTCGGCCTGACGGCGCATGAACTGGATCTGATCCGCGCGTTGCCGCCTCAGGCCCGCGCCTTCCTGGTCAAGCACGGCAACCATTCGGTGGTCGCCCGCCTCGACCTGTCGGCCATGCCCGACATACTGACGGTGCTGAGCGGCCGTGAAGCCAGCGTGCGCATGCTGGACGACCTGCGCCTGCAATACGGCGACGCGCCGGAAGCCTGGTGGCCGCATCTGACCGGCCAGCCGTGGCCCGACGCCGCGCCGAAACGGAGGGGCCGATGATCCAGTCGGGTTACTGCCCCGCCATCAGCCTGGTCGGCGAAACCTCGGTGTCCGGCTCGCTCCAGGCCATGGACTGCCACATCAACGCGGCGGTGCAGACAGGCTATAACCGCCTGTTCGGCGCCGGCGGCGCGTTCGGCTACGCCCTGACGGCGCTGCTGATCATTTATGTCGGCATGCTGGCGGTCGGTTTCCTGACGGGCCGGACCAGCCTGACCCTGACCATGATGAGCCCGCGCGTCATGACCATGGTGCTGGTCCTGACCTTCGTCACCTTCTGGCCGGCCTATCATGCTCTGTTCTATGGCCTCCTGATGGGGGGGCCGGACGAGATCGCCGCCGCCCTGCTGGGAGAGCGCGGCAGCGCGGTCATGAATTTTGCCCAGAGCCTGGACGGCCTGTTCGTCAAATTCGCCGAAATCGCGCGCTCGCTCGACGCCGGCAATACAGGCCCCAATCCGGGCATAGGCGTTATCGCGTCGCATTCCATGCCCGTGACCCTGTTCTGGCTGTCCGGCCTGTGCCTCCTGGTCTCGACCCTGGGCGTGCTGATCCTGACGCGGCTGACGTTGTACCTGCTGCTCATCCTGGGACCGATCTTCATCGTCTTCGGCCTGTTTCCGCAGACTCGCGGCCTGTTCAACGGCTGGATCCGCACCAGCCTCGTCTTCGCCCTGGCGCCGATGTTCACCGTACTGGGCGGCACGGCGGCCCTGATGCTGTTCGTGCCGCTGATCCAGGCCATCGGCGACGACCCGCTGGGCGCGGTCAACGCCATCCAGCCCATGGTCATCCTGTTCATGGGTTCGATGATCTATTGCGCCTTCCTGTTCACCCTGATGTGGGTGGCCGCCAACCTGGTCAAGGACTGGCAGGCGACATGGCGCGACAAGCCGGCCGCAGGCCCCGCAGGCAACGGCGGCGGCTACGGCCCGATCACACCCATCTACCCCATGCCGGCCCAGCCTGCCGCGCCGATGGTGACGCTCAACGGCCGTGGTCCCTCGGACAGCTTCGCGCGCACCGAGCCCCTGGTCACCGCCGTGACGCGCGAAGCGGTCGGCAGCAGTGGTAGCGGTGGCTCGCGCTCCGAGGTCCTGGGCCTCTACGATCCGCAGGCCCGCGCCGGTGCCTCGGCCTCCGGCGGCGACCGTTTCAGCCGCGTCCAGGGCCTGGGTCAGCGTTTTCGACCTACGCGTCCGATCGTGCCGCCTGTTACGCCTTCGGTAAAGCCATGACCCGTCCGATCCTCATCCTTCTTCTGAGCCTTGCCGCGACGGGCGCCCACGCCCAGGATGCCGCCAGCGAAGCCTACAAACCGCCGGCGGGGCAAAGCGCCGCGCCTGCCGATACGGCCGTGACGGCACAGCCCTCCGTGGTGCCTCCGGCCAGCGGCGACCTTGACGAGGTTGCACCCGCCGCAGCTGAATCGGGCGCCAGCCATTTCCGCGTCGTTGTCTACGATCCGACGGGCGTCGTGCCGCTCGACGGATGCCTCAATTTCCAGACGGTCATCACCCTGGCCGACGACGAGCACGTCCAGAACGTCGGTGTCGGCAATTCGGCGGCCTGGCAGGTGACGCCGAACAAGCGCGGCAACCTGGTCTTCGTCAAGCCGCTGACCGCCAGCGGTTTCACCAACATGACCGTGGTCAGTGACAAGCGCAGCTATAATTTCGAGTTGCGCAACGCCGACGCCGCCGACTGCGCCGCCGGCAATGTCGTTTACAGCCTGAGCTTCAGCTACGCGCCCGATCCGGCGGCGGCCCCGGCGACGACGGTGCCGGTCGATCCCGACGCCTTCCTGCCGCCGGTGGAAAAGCGCAACACGGCCTATACCTATTCCGGCGCGGTCGAGCTTGTCCCGCTGCGGGTCTTCGACGACGGCAACTCGACCTATCTGCACTGGGTCGATGGCGTATCGACGCCGGCCGTCTATGCGCTCAATTCGGACAATACCGAAAGCCTGGTCAATTATGCGGCGCGTGGCGACTATATCGTCGTCGAGCAGATCGCGCCGGCCTTCGTCCTGCGACGGGGCGAGCAAAAGGCCATCCTTTACAACGACTCGTACCGCCTGCAGGGCCTGGACGCCCAGTCGCCGCGTCCGCGCGGCAAATCGGGAGGCCACTGATGGCGCCACAGGCCAAGACCCTTCCCGCGGGCAACGATCCTCGCCAGAGGCTGGACCCGGACGATCTCGAGGCCGCTTCCCTGGCCGCCATGCCACAGGTGACGCGTCGCTCCGGCATGGGTGACAGCCTGGGTGTCGCCGCCGGCATCATCGGTATCGGCGCGCTAGGCCTGCTCACCTTTGTCAGTCTCGGTCATACGCCCAAACCCCAGCCGCGTCCGGCCCCGGTGCAGCAACCGGTGGTGCCGCCGCCGCAATCGGTCCTCGGCCCGGTCAATCCCGACGCCAACCCGCTGCAACAGACGCCCCCGGCGACGATAGCGCAGCCGGTCCTGGTCAATCCCAATCTCGACGCCACGCCGCCGCCGCAGGCCGTGCAGACCGCAGCGCCCGCCGATACCCGCGCGCCGGCCATGATCATCGACAACAGCATAGCACCCAATCCGGCCGCTCCGGCCTCAGGCGCGGCGCCGGGCGCCGGCGGCACCGTGACCCTCAGCGCCAACGACCAGTTCGCTGCCCGCGTCACCGGCGACGTCACCCAGAAGGCGGCGCAGATCGGCGATCCGTCCAAGGTGGTGCCCCAGGGCGCGGTCATTCCCGCCGTCCTGGAAACGGCGATCAATTCCGACCTGCCGGGCTATACCCGCGCCATCGTCTCACGCGATATCCGCAGTTTTGATGGCACCACGGTGCTGATTCCGCGCGGCTCGCGCCTGGTCGGGGAATACAAGAGCGGCCTGGCCAGCGGCGAGACGCGCGCTTTCATTATCTGGGAACGGCTGATCCGGCCCGACGGCCTGTCGATCGAGCTGGCGTCGCCGGCCACCGACGACCTGGGCCAGGCGGGCATGGCGGGCAAGGTCGACAGCCATTTCGTCAAGCGGTTTGGCTCGGCCATCCTGCTGTCGGTGGTCAACGGCCTGGCCTCGTCCCTGGGTAATAACGGATCGAGCACCATCGTCATCGGCTCGTCGGGCGAAGCCGGCGGCCTGATCAGCGAAGCGTTGTCGGCCGACTCCAAGATCCCGCCGACCATCAAGGTGCCGCAAGGCGCGGCTGTCGAGGTCTTCGCCGCCCGTGACCTCGACTTCGGCCTGGGGAACTAGGTCATGCGGGCGCCTTCCGAAGGCAATCTCGTCGCCCTGGACGGCGTTTACCTGCGCACATGGCTGAAGCCGTTCCTGCCGTGGCTGGAGCGCGACGACGTGACCGAGATACTGGTCAACCGGCCGGGTGAGGTGTGGGTGGAAGTTTCGGGTGAGCCCGCCATGCTGCGCATCGAACTGCCCGAGGTCGATGACATTTTGCTCAGCCGCCTGGCCGCCCAGATCGCCCGCGTCGCCCACCAGGGCATCAACCGCGAAAACCCGCTGCTGGCAGCATCCCTGCCGTCGGGAGAACGCGTGCAACTGGTCGGACCGCCGGCGGCGCAGCACTGGTCCATGGCGATCCGCCGGCACCGCATGGTCGACCTGTCGCTGGAGGACTACGACCGCGGGCCGATCCGCGGCATCGCGGCCAGCGACGCAACCAAGGATTTGAAACGGGCGCGCGCCGAGCCGATCGCCTTCCTCAAGGAGGCGGTGCAGGCGCGCAAGACCATACTGATTTCGGGCGGCACCTCGTCGGGCAAGACCACCTTCCTCAATGCCCTGCTCAAGACCATCCCGGCGCAGGAGCGCATCATCCTGGTCGAAGACACGCCGGAAATCGTCGACAACCACTTGAACTCGCTGCGTCTGGTGGCGGTCAAGGGCGAGATGGGCGAGGCGCGCGTCACCATCAACGACCTGTTGCAGGCTTCGCTGCGCCTGCGTCCGGACCGCATCATCGTCGGCGAAATCCGCGGCGAGGAGGCAACCACCTTCCTGCGTGCCATCAATACCGGTCACCCCGGCAGCTTCACCACCGTCCATGCCAACACGCCCAAGGGCGCGCTGGAGCAGATCGCGCTGATGGTCATGCAGTCGGGCACCCAGTTGACGCGGCTGGAAACCCTGTCCTACGCCAAATCGCTGATCGATGTGGTGGTGCAGCTGTCGCGCACCGGTGGTGAACGCCTGGTCAGCGACATCGACTTGCCGGTCGCCGATTGACACATTGGCCGCAATTCTGCCGGCAACCCGACGCTGCCCGACATTTGTGATATATTATCAACGGTAATGCCGCCGCATTCGCTCGCCATGGTCCAGTCACCGTACACTGCAGAGGACTGCCGCCATGCCCGTCACCGAACCCGCGCACAAGGACGAAGGCTCGCTCGAAGACCTGATCGTCTCGACCGTGACACCGTCCAGGCGCCGCGCCCTGTTGTTCCTGGGGGCATCGGTGCTGTCTACGTCCGCGCTGGCGTCGTGCGGCGGAGGTAATGACGGTTCCACGACATCCACTTCGTCCAGCTCCACCTCTTCGTCCAGCAGCTCTTCGTCGAGCAGTTCCTCGACAAGCGGTACCTGCGCCGTCAACCTGCCGGAAGAAACGAACGGTCCTTATCCGGCGGACGGTTCCAACTCGGTGTCGGGTTCAGTGGTCAATGCGTTGACCCTGACCGGCATCGTGCGCAGCGATATCCGTACCAGCCTCAGTCCCATGTCGGGGACGGCATCGGGCGCGGAACTGACCCTAACCCTGACCCTCGTCAATACGAGGACGGGCTGCCTGCCCTTGGCCGGATATGTCATCTATATCTGGAACTGCACCGCCGACGGCCAGTATTCGCTCTACGGCTTGCCCAGCCAGAACTATCTGCGCGGCGTGCAGGTGACCGACGCCAATGGCCAGGTGACCTTCACGACCGTCGTGCCCGGCTGCTATTCGGGCCGCATGCCGCATATCCACGTCGAGGTCTATTCCAGCCTGGCCGCCGCGACCAGCTACGTCAATCGGCTACGGACGACGCAGCTTGCCCTGGACCCGACTTTCGCGGCCACGCTGTACGCCAGCGACGGCGATTACAGCGCTTCGGTCGCCAACCTGGCCGCGATGACCCTGGCGACGGACAGCGTCTTCGGCACCGAAATCCCGTCGCAACTGGCGGCTTCGACCATGACGCCGACGGGCAGCCTGGCGTCCGGATATACGGCAAGCCTGACCGTCGGCATCGAGCAGTAGGACCGGCCCTGCAGGCTGGCGAAAATTGCGCGCGACCGTTATATGGACGGTATGACCTCCAGGATCGACCGCCTGACCTACGCCATCGGCGACATCCATGGCTATGACGACCTGTTCGAGCGCATGGTCGCGCGCATCCGCATCGATGCCGAAGCGCTGAACCAGACGCCGCGTATCGTACTGCTGGGCGACTATGTCGATCGCGGACCGGCCTCGCGGCAGGTGCTGGACCGTGTGCAGCGGCTTCTCGCCGCGCCGTGGTGCGACACCATCGCTTTGATGGGCAACCACGAAGAGGCCCTGCTGAGGTTTCTGGCCGAACCCGATTTCGGCGAGACCTGGCGGGAATGGGGCGGTAGTGCGACCTGCGCGTCCTACGGTGTCGCCATGCCCTACCTGGCCAATTCGGCGGATATCTGGGACGATACGCGCGACGCCTTTGCCCGCGCGATCGAGCCGCAACATCTTGCCATGCTGCGTGCAATGCCGTCGTCCTTTCAGGCCGGCGACTACCTGTTCGTCCACGCCGGGGTCAATCCGGACGAGCCTCTGGCCGCGCAAGGACCCGAAACCTTCATGTATATCCGCGGCCGTTTCCTGCGCGCCGAAAAGGCCTGCGACTATGTCGTCGTCCATGGCCACACGCCTTCGGAGGCGCCGGACAACCTGCCATGGCGCATCGGCATCGACACCGGCGTCTATTTCACCGGCGTGCTGACATCGGTCCGGCTGCTGGGCGAGACGCGCACCTTGCTTCAGGTCGGCAATTAAAGGGAAGCCGTCGGTGGCTTGGGTTTGTGGTTCGGCTGGCACAGCACGCGCAGCACCGGCCAATTGCGGGCCTCGCACTCTCCGCGCGTGATGTACTGGTGGTAGGTCAGGGGCGCGTACCACAGGTAGGACAAGGCGATCAGCAGGCTGATCCCGCACAGCACGCCGAAGCGGTGGCGGTTGATCAGCGGCACTCGCCGGGCGACGATCCGGAATACCAGTGGCACCATCATGAAGGTCAGGGCCAGGCCGATGAAGTAGTGGTAGATGTACATGACGCGCTGGGTGCCGAGATAGATGTGGAACACCCAGAAGATCATGAAGATGGCCAGCAGCGGCTCCAGTTTGTCGAGGTCCTCGCTGTCGGCGTCGCCGCGCCTGAACGTCCGGCGCAGGAAGATCAGCACCGCAGCGGCGATGACGGCCAGGCCGCCAAGGGTCCAGTTGACCGGATTGCCGACCATCTGGGTATAGGCGGTGCGCTTGCCGTCGAAGTCCCAGCGATAGTTGATGGCGCGCGACATCAGGGGCCACAGGATCGGCTGCGAACCGTTGGCCTCGGTTTTGATCTCGCCGACGAAGTCGTGCTTCATATAGGCATAGTAGCCGGTGGTGGCATCCCAGACGACCGCCGGTGTCAGGGGCGCCTTGTGGTTCAGCCAGTCCTGGTAGCGCTGGCTCATATAGTGCAGGTCCTTGCGGCCGGCCTCGGTCGTGGGATCGGGCGCCACGGGATTGAGCACCACGTGCAGGGTGAAGACGGTGGCGACGATGGCCAGGAAGGCGGCGGCGGCGGCGGCGGCGCGCGCCGTGGAGCGCAGGATGACGGCACGCACCGGCTCAAGCCAGATGGCGCGGCCCAGCGACAGGGCGGCCAGCAGGGTGATGACCAGCGAATTGACCTTGCACATGAAGCTCAGGCCGCACAGGGCGCCGAACAGGGCATAGGTCAGGAGCGGCCGTTTCGGCTCGCGGTCGTAGGTCGATAGCCAGACCAGGATCGAGCCCAGCGTGAAGGTCAACTGGTAGGCATCGAGGTGCGCGGCGCGAAAATGGACGATGTAGGCGTTCTCGAAGACGTAGAGCAGCGAAAAGACAAACGCCTCGAACGCCTCGCCCGACAACTGCAGCATGATCAGATAGAACAGCAGCGCGCCCGCCACCGCGAACAGGGCCGACGGCAGGCGGATGCCGGTGAAGTCGTAGCCGTCGGGCGGGTTATGGGTGGCGTCGACCTTCTTGACCTCGCCCAGCGCATGGGTATCCAGCGTCTTGTTGCTGCCGGTCGCGTCGATGCCCAGGTTCATGAACATGAAGGCCAGGGGGGGGTGCGAGGCGTACTGCGCCCGGTGTTCCTGGTAACGCTCGGCCGCTGTGACGTAGTAGCTCTCGTCCCAATAGGTGTGCGGCGGATTGTTGAGATCGCGCATGAAATTGAAACCGGCCAGGACGACGATCAGCAGTCCCAGCACCCAGCGCAGGGTCTTGTCGTCGGCGTTCCACAGGGTATTGGCGAAGGACTGGAACTGTTTCGAGACGAACATGGGCATCCTGGCGTGCGTCGATTCCGGAACACTCTTATGCCCTATCCGCATGGGCCTGCCTATAGGCTTGCGGGCTCCTTTCTGTGCCGTCAGCGGAGCCCGTAAACCTGGCTAGTTCGGCATGCCGGCCAGCTGGGTCTGCGAATAGGTGTCGCCCTTGGCGGCGGCCAGCTGGTACCAGTACTTGGCCCGCGTCAGGTCCTGTGGACCGCCCAGGCCCTGCTGGTACATGGCGCCGGTCATGGCCATCGAGGCGACATTGCCCAGGCCCCCGGCGCGTTCATACCATTGCCGCGCCGTGGCTGGATCGGCCGCCATGCCCTCGCCCTGGTAGTACATGTTGCCCAGCATGGCCATCGAGTCGGCGTCGCCTTCGGCTGCCGCCTTCTGGTACCACTGCATGGCGGTGGCGTAATTCATCGGCACGCCCAGGCCCTGTTCATACTGGTGCGCGACGGCGGTCATGGCCGGCACGTAGTCCTTATCAGCGGCTTGTTCGTACCAGGCCAGGGCGGTGACGTAGCTCTGCGTCACGCCGACGCCGGAATAATAGATCGTGCCCAGCGCGCACATGGCGTAATTGACGCCCTTGGCGGCGGCTTTCTGGTTCCAGGCCAGGGCGGAGGCCGGATCGACGGGACCGCCGCGGCCCATGGCGGCGAAAACGCCCATCCACGCCATGGCTTCGGCGCTGCCTGCATTGGCGCCGGCTTCGAACCATTGCTTGGCGAGCGCGTCGTTGGCGGCGGCGCCTTCGCCACGGCTGTAGATGATGCCGAAGGCGTACATGGCCGAAGCGCTGCCCTTCTGCGCCGCCTGGTACAGCAGGGCCTGCGCCTTGACCTCGTCGTCCGCCGTGGCGGCCCAGCGGTGCGCCTCGGCCAGGTTGTACATCAGATGACGATTGTCCGGGTCGGCATCGAGCGCTTTCTGGCAAGCGGCCAGCGCCCGGTCGGGCACCATCTTGCCGGGGGCGACGAACGGATTGCCGGCCGGGCGGTCGTTGTCGAATTCCTCGCCGGCCTCCTGGTCGCACAGATAGGCATCGGAGACGGCGGCTGGCTGCTGCGCCAGCGCGGCCGGCGGCGCGGCGGGCGTGGCCGCCGCCTGTTCGGGCGCGGTCTGGCAGGCCGGGGCGGCAAGGCGCGCCTTGGCCAGGGAAGCGAAGGTGCCGTCGGGATATTTGTCGAGATAGGCCTTGTAATCGTCGCAGCCCTGGATCGAGGTCCAGAAGGTCTTTTCCATCTGGGCCGCCTCGCTCATCCCGCCCTGGGCCGGCTGGACGTTGACGTTGATCTCGCAGCTGACCAGGCAGATGGCAGTGAAGATGCGGTTGTTGACGAAGGGCTGCTGCTGCTGGTTGGTTTGCTGCGCGACTTCCATCTGCACGTTGGAGAAGACGTCGGTGATCTTCTCGCCCGGCTTGAGCAGTTCCTTGGCCAGGACCGGCGCATAGACGCCGGTCTGGGCGACGTGGCCGAGATCGGTCGAATAGGCGATCAGGGTGTTCTGCTCGGGCTGAATGGCGACCAGGCCCTTGGTGACGCCCTTGCCAAGCGTCGGCGTGTCGCGGCAGGCATCGAGCACGACGATCAGCGCCGTGGCGCCGGTGCGCGACATCTGGGTGGTCAACTGGCTGAGCTTGATGCCCGAGGCGGGCAGGTCGGCCTCGACCTTGATGTCGGCGTCGGTGCCGAGCAGGTAGTTCTCGCCACCCTCATCCTCCGGGTCGGCCATGCCGTGGCCCGTATAATAGATGAAGGCGATGGCGCCGGGTGATGCCGCCACCTTGCGGCGGAAATCGGTCAGCACCTGGTCGAAACTGGGATGGCCGTCGCGGCCCTCGACCGTGGCGTCGCGCACGCTGGTGACGTCGAAGCCGAGACTGGTCAGCGACGTCTTCATTGTCGCCGCCTCGCCGTCGGTATCGGGCAGGGGCGTCAGGGTGGTATAGTCGACCTGGTTGATGATCAGGGCCAGGCGCGGCGTGCCGTCGGCAAGGGCGGGCGCGGCGCAGGCCAGGGCCAGGAACGCGGCGAGGGCGGTCAGCCAGGTCTTTGGCCAGGTTTTCATGGCACGATCTCGTAATTGAGGACAGCGAGGCCCCAGCCGGGCAGGGGTGTATCAGCCTTGGCAGCATCGGTCTTGGGCGTATCGGTCTGGGAGGCGTCGGACGCCGGCTTGTCGGTTTCGCTGTCGATCTGGTTGGCCAGGTTGGCGGCGTAGAAATCCGAACCGGTCTGGGTATCCCAGCCTGGATCGTAGGTAACGTTGACGCCCTTCGACTTGACGCTGTCCGAGGCGACGAAGTCTTCCAGGTTGGCGCCCGGCGGCGCCAGTATGGCCATCAGGCGCGACGCGCCGTAGGGCAGTTGCGCTTCGATCTGGAACGGCACGGTGGCGTCGGGGAAGGTGACCGGCACATTGGCCGAGATGAAGCCCTTGGCGGCGTCGCTGGAAAAGGCATTGGGAAAGACTTGGGTGATCTTGAACTCGGCATTGCTGTCGATCAGGATCAGCCGGCCCGACAGCGGGCTCGATACCTTGAGCTGAATACGCTGGCCGACATGAAGCTGGGTCAGACCGCACTGGCCGGTATCGTCGTCGCAGATGTCGATGCTGATGCGATCCCGGGCCGGGGCCAGCTGATCCTCCAGCGCCTTGAAACCCGTGGCTTCGGTGGGGGCTTCGTCGATGGCGGCGGCGGGTTCGGCGGCGGCCACGTCAGGCGCCTGCGCCCTGATCCACGGTGCGTAAGCCGACAAGCGGGTATAGACGCCGGGTTCGCCGACCACGCCGCATGGCGTCGGCCCCCAGCTGACCAGGCCGATCTGGTAGGGGCGGTGGGCGCCGTCATAGGCCATCAGCGGACCGCCGGAATCGCCGCTGCACGAATCGCCGATGGCCTGCCTGGCGGCCGGCGCGACCCAGCCGGCGCAGACCTGGTGGTCGCTCACCACGCCGCCCGTGCCCTTGCGGCTCTGGCGGCAGGCGTCGGTCGAGACGATCGGCAGGAAGGCTTCCAGCAGCCGGTCCGACAGGGCCTCGACCTCAAGGCCGTCGCGCGCCGGGTAGCGGTTGGACTGCTGGGCCTCGGTGGTGCCCAGTCCCGCCACCGCCGTCAGACCGGAATCCGGATCGGTATCGGCCGACAGCGACAGGGCCGAGATCTGGCCGTCGTAATCGTGATCGACGGTAAGGATGGCCAGGTCGTTGTCGTAGGACGGCTTGCCGTCGGTCTGCTCCAGCTCGTCCTCGCAATGCGCATCCGGATGGGCGGCGACCCTGACCGCCTTGTAGGGTTGGGCGTCGGCGGCCTTGTCCATGTCGACCAAACCTGGGAACAGCACCAGTTGTGACGACGGCAGAAGCTTGCTCTTGCAGCGCTTTGACAGCGCCTCGTCATAGTTCTCGATGCAATGCGCGGCGGTCAGGGCGCTGCGCTTGCCGATCATGGTGGCGCCGCAGATCAGCTTGACCGAACCGTCGGGCCGTCTCACGCCCAGGGCGGCGAAACCCGGCCAGTGCGCCGGATCGGCATATTGACCACCCACCACCTTGGTGGCCGGCGGCGGAGTCGAGACACGCTGGGCGCTGGCCACGGCGGGCAGCAGAATAAGAGCCAGAAGCAGCAGGAGTTTGCGCACGCTCAGTTCCCCTTCGGCATCATGTCGAGCAGGGCCTGGGCCCCGGTATTGCCGGCCGCGATGGCGGCCTTGTACCACTTGCGCGCCTCGGCCGGATTTTCATCGACGCCGACTCCGCTGTCGTAGAGGATGCCGAGATACAACATGCACTCCGAATTGCCGGCGGCGGCGCCCTTCTGAAACCACGGCAGGGCCTGGGCGACGTCCTTGTCGACGCCCTTGCCGCCGAAATAGAGATTGCCCATGCCGTACATGGCGGCGCTGCTGCCGGCGTCGGCGGCCTGCTGGTACCATATCCTGGCGTCGGCATAGTCCTTGTCGGCGTCGTAGGCGCGGCCAAGGTTGTAGGCCAGGTGACGGTTGTCGCCATATTTGTCGAGCGCGCGCCGGCAATCGGCGACGGCCTTGGCGGGCTTGAGGTCGCGGTCGAGCACGGCCAGGGCACCCGGCACGCGGTCCGTGTCGAAGTCGGCATTGGCGTCGCTGTCGCAGCTGTCGACCAGCATTTCGGAATCGTCGTCGTACCATGGCGGTGGCGCGGCGGCGGCCAGCTTCGAACCGGCGGCCGGCGTCGTGGCGGGCACCGGGATCGTGGTGGCGGTGACCGCCTGGGCGGGCGCGGGCGCGACACCGCCTGCCACCCCGTCGACCGGGCACGTCTGGGCGGTCAGGCGCCCCTTGGCCTGCTTGGCGAAGGCGCCGTTCGGGTACTGGTCGAGATAGGATTGCAGATCGGTGCAGTCATGGACCGACGCCCACACCGCCTGTTCCTTCTGCCAGTCGATGTCGGCAGGGGCCGCGGCGGGCTGCGGCAACTGGACATTGACCTCGCAACTGACCAGACAGATGACGGAATAAAGGTTGTTGTTGGCCCACGGATGCTGCTCGCCGTTGGTGGCGTTGGCGACCTTGGCCTGGACGTGGTTGAAGATGTCGCCGAGATCGCCGGGCTGCAGAAGCTCCTTGGCCAGGACGGGGGCGTAGACGCCGGTTTCGGCGATGCGGCCTTCCGAGGTCGAATAGGCAATCAGGGTGTTTTCCTGCGGCGCGACGGCGGCCAGGCCCTTGGCGACGCCCTTGCCCAGGGTCGGCGTATCACGGCAGGCGTCGAGGACGATGATCACCGCCTTGGTGCCGGCATGGCTGAAATTGCTGGACAGATCACTCAACTGGATGCCCGAGACCGGCAGGTCGGCCGGCACGCGGATATTGGCGTCGACGCCCAGCAGATAGTTCTCGCCGCTTTCGTCGGTCGGGTCGTGCATACCGTGACCGGTATAGTAGACGAAGACGATGGCGCCTGGAGACTGGGCGACCTTGAGACGGAAGCCGTCGAGCACCTGCTTGAAGCTGGGATGCCCCGGTGCCGCCTGCACCGAAACGTCGCGCGCGGAGGTGACGTCGAAGCCGAGCTGGGTCAGCGACGCCTTCATGTCGGCGGCTTCCTGGTCGGTGTCGGTGAGCGGCGTCAGGGTCTGGTAGTCGACCTGGTTGATGATCAGCGCCAGCCGCGGCACGCCGTCCGCCAGCGCCAGACCGGGCAGGACGAGCCCGATCAGCATGGCGGCAAAGGCGAGAAGCCGGCGGACGCGCATCGTCATTGCGCCGATCCCGTACTGGTCAGGTTCATTTCGACCATGGCTTCGCGGCCACGCGAATCCTGAACCGACAGGCGCAGCTTGTGCTGGCCGGCCGGCAGCTTCAGCGGCTGCGACGTGATGCCCGACGCGGTGACGTTGGACTGCGCCAGCACGCGGTCGGTGACATCGAACCAGCCGACCGGCGTACGATAGAGGATGCGCAGGCTGTCGGGCCGCACCGTGCCGCCCGACTTGGCCGAGAAGGTGGCCTTGAGCGTGAACATGCCGTCGACCGTGGCCGACGCCGGGCTTTGCACCGAGATCTTGGGGGCATGCGAATCGCTGGCCAGGTTGACGGGGATATTGCTGCCGGGATCGGTATCGGTGCCGAAGCTCTGCACCTCGTCCGGCGTCACCAGCCAGCCGGCGGCGTCGGCGGGGTTGTCGCGCACCTCGACCTGGACAATGGCGGCGCGCACGTCGGGATTGGTCTTGACCGCCTCGCCCAGATCGCTGCGCAGGCGGTCCATGAAGTCGACCTCGGACGCGTTGGGTGCCAGGGTGCGCGGTGAAACGACGCCCTTGCCGGCCAAAACCAGCACCGCTTCTGTGCCGTAGGGACGGCTGGCGGTCAGGTGGATTTTCGAGCCCACGCCGCCGATCGACAGGCGCCGACGGCCGTCGCCGTCGGGCTGGATCTCGCCACGCCAGATCTCCTTCGCCGACTGATCGGCCTGGAGATAGAATATCTGCACGAACGGGTCCTCGTCCTGCACTTCGGTATCGATCTCGAAATGGTCGCCGTTGCGCAGGATGGCGGTGGTAGTGACCGGCGCGTTGTCCTCGGTGATCTGCACACCGCGCGCCACCGGTGGGGCGTCGGGTTCCAGGTTGACGACGCTGGCCTGGACCGCGCCGCGGTTGACGGCGTCCCTGAGTATGCCGCGGATTTCGCACGCCGGCCACGGGATTTCATCCATGGTCACCGCTACGCGGTCGCCGTAGGGCGCCACGCGGGCACGCAGGTAACGCACCTCGTCGACGCAGCCGTAGCCGGTCAGGCGATAGTCGTCGCCGTCCTGCGTGACCTTGACCTCGCCGGTCTTGAACGCCCTGGCCATGGCTGTCAGGTCCGGCGTCAGGTCGGGTGGCCGGACATAGACCGGCGGAGGCGGGGGTGGTGGGGGCGGCGCCGGAATGGGCGTGGGTATCGGCGGCGGTGGCGGAGCGGGCGTCGGCGTTACGGCGCCGGGCGCGGGTGCCGGAACGGGCGTGACGACCGACACCGGAATAGGCGTGTCGATGTCGTCGCGCGGCACCATCGGCGGCGTCACGTCCTTGAAGACATAGGCCTCGTTGATCAGCGCCATCATGGCATGGTAGCTGATCCACATATAGCCGTTGTCGCCCCAGTCGGTGCCCCACGAGTTCATCAGCCGGAACGCGCCGCGCTCGCCGTCGGCCGCCACCTTGTCATCGTCGTAGCCGACCAGCACCACAGCGTGGCCGCCGTGCACGCCGCCCTTGTTCAGCGACTGAGATGTCAGGGTATAGACGTCGGACCTGTGCTCCCAGGCGAACCATTCCTGGGTGTTGATCCCGATGCCGACAATGACCGGCTGGCCTTTTTCCAGGTGCTCGCGGTAACTGTCGGGGTTCTTCAGGTCGCTGCCCTGGATCGCGGCGTAACCGCCGTTGAGCCGCCAGCGCGTGGCGACCTCGCGTTCCTCGGCCGTGGGTGCGGGCACGCAAGACGTGCCGTCATAGGGAAAGCGGCTCAGGCTGTCGGCGCCTTCGTCGATCAGCAGATCGATGGCGGAGGTGATCGAGGCTCCGCCGCATTGGGTGGCGTCGCTGCTGGGGCGGGTGGTGGTGGCGTTGAAAACGAAGGCCGGGCTGGCGATGTCGGCGTCGCTCAGCGGCTTGTGGCCGGTCTCGGCCGCCAGGTAGTAGGTACGCATGGCATAGGCGACGGCCCAGGCCGAGCACGAGCCGACCTTCTTCTGGTTGCCGATGCCCGGCATGTAGGGACTGAGATCGACCTTGGACAGCAGGACAGCGCTGCGGGCGCGCACGGCGTGCGGCTGGGCGGCGTATTCCTCCGGCGTCAGGGGAATGAAGCCGGTGCCGTGTTCTTCCTGGGCCAGGCAAGGGCCGGCCAGCCCCGACACGGCGGCGGCCGCCAGCAGAAAACGCTTGAAACCCATCCCCTAAGCCCCGTGATCTGTCTTATGAAAGCAGGTGGAAGCCCTGCCGCCGCACATGGAATGCCGACGCATGGTTAATCCTGATCAGGTGCCACAATCCGTCGGTCCTTTCAAGCAACCGCGTTATTTTCGCGCGCGCCTGCGGCCTTTTTGCGCACAAAAAAAGCCCCTTGCCGGAGGAATGGCAAGGGGACCAGACAGGTTGGAGAAGAACAAATTACAAAGCCCATGCCTCGTAATTCATATCCCGGCCGCGTCATAACAGCCGGAACAACGGCGAGCCGAGGCGGCTGAAATTATCGCCTCTGCTCTTCATCCTGATGGCTAAATCAGGGCAGTGCCAGGTGCAATATTGAATACGTTTGCAATGTTTTGCAGAGGGCAATGAATACGTTTGCATATGTATAATAAGGGTTTTTCCCGGATAAGTTTGCGCATAATCTGATGGTCAACATATAAACGGGGCCTCAGCCTCCAGGGACCGGAAACATGCGTATCCATCTGCTGACCATAGCCGCGGCCATGGCCGCCTTTCTGGCGTCTCCCGCCCTGGCGGACGATGTGATCGCGCAGGGTGATTCTCCGGACCATTCGCTCAGCGTCAAGGTGACGGCCGATGCCGGCGGCAAGCTGAGCTACGAGATCGACCGTAACGGCGCCGTGCTGATCGCGCCGTCACGGCTGGGCTTCCTGCTGGCCAACGCCAGGCAGATGGACAGCCATTTCAGCCTGGAAAACGTCGAGACCTCGACCCAGGACGATACGTGGGAGCAGCCGTGGGGCGAGCGCCGCTACGTCCGCGACCATTATAACGAACTGCGCCTCCATGTGATCCAGACGGCGTGGGACAACCGGCGCATGACCATCGTCTTCCGCCTGTTCGACGACGGTGTCGGCTTCCGCTACGAATTCCCGGACCAGCCGCAGTTGAAAAACGTCAAGATCCTGGCCGAGCAGACCGAGTTCGATGTCGCCGATCCGGCCACGGCGTGGTGGAACCTGGGTGGCGACTGGGACCAGCTTGAATATCTCTACAACAAGACGCCGCTCGATGAGGTCAGCCAGGCCAATACGCCGCTGACCGTCAAGACGGACAAGGGCGTCTACATCGCCTTCCACGAAGCCGCCCTGGTCGATTATGCCTCGATGTGGCTGCGCCGGGTGGACGGCCAGCGCCTGAAGGCGCAACTGGTGCCGTCCAGCGTCGGGCCGGCGGTCGATCGCGACGCGCCGTTCGCCACGCCGTGGCGGACCATGATTATCAGTGATACGGCGGCCGGCCTCTACAACTCCAATATCGAGCTGAACCTCAACGAGCCCAACAAGCTGGGCGACGTGTCGTGGGTCAAGCCGTACAAATATGTCGGCATCTGGTGGGAAATGCATATGGGCCTGGCGACCTGGGCATCCGGACCGACCCACGGCGCCACCACGGCCAACACCGAATCCTACATGGACTTCGCGGCAAAGAACGGCTTCCGCGGCGTGCTGGTCGAGGGTTGGAACAAAGGCTGGGATGGCGAATGGTATGGCGACGGCTCGGCCTATTCCTATACCGAAAGCTATCCCGATTTCGACATGGCGGCGATCTCGGCCTATGGCGCGAAGAAGGGCATCCACCTGATCGGTCACGCCGAGACCGGCGGCAACATGGCCAATCTGGAGCGCCAGATGGACGCCTCGTTTCAGCAGGACGAAAAGTACGGCATCGACTCCGTCAAGACAGGCTATGTCACCGACGCCGGTACCGACCAGATCGCCGGTCCGGATGGCAGCATCCACTTCGGTTACAGCGACAGCCAGGAAGGTTCGCGTCACTATCTGAAGGTGGTCGAGGACGCGGCGAAATACCACGTCGCCATCGACAGCCATGAGCCGATCAAGGACACCGGCCTGCGCCGCACCTATCCCAACTGGGTGTCTCGCGAAGGGGCGCGCGGCCAGGAATACAATGCCTGGGGCAGCCCGCCCAACCCGCCCAACCATGTCGCCAACCTGGTGTTCACGCGCATGCTGTCGGGGCCGTTCGACTATACGCCGGGCGTCCTGTCGCTGGAGGGCCACAATCAGCCGATCGAGGAAACCCAGGCCAAGGAGCTGGCGGAATACGTCGTCCTCTATTCGCCGATCCAGATGGCGGCCGACATGCCCGAGAACTACGCCAAGTACCCCAAGCCGTTCCAGTTCATCAAGGATGTGCCGACCGACTGGGACCAGACGATCTGTCTCAACGGGGAACCCGGCGATTTCGCCACCATCGTGCGCAAGGATCGCAATTCCGATGACTGGTATCTCGGTTCGGTGACCAACGAGGACGCGCGTTCGGTCGATGTGCCGCTGTCGTTCCTCGATCCCGGCCGTACCTATGAAGCCCAGATCTACCGCGACGGCGACCATGCCGATGACCACGGCGACGCGCGCTTCGATATCGCCATTGAAAGCCAGGCTGTAACCTCGGCGGATACCCTGACGCTGAAAATGGCGCCCGGCGGTGGCGAGGCCATCCGCTTCGTCGCCCAGCCGGTGAAGAAGAAGCGCTAACCGGTACGTTCGTGGCGCGACAGGTGCCACAGCATGACCGGCAGCAGGACCACTCCGCCGGCATAGCCGAAGATCACCACGGCCAGGCTGTCCGGGCGGGTGACTGTGAAGGCATAGGCCGGGGCCAGCCACGGCAGGAAGACGGCTCTTTTGGCCGCCTGTATCGCCAGGGCGAAGAAGGTGCCGACAATACCGAGGACGAGTGGAACGGTGAAGCTTCTGAACCGAAGGGCGGCCCATAGCTGGATAATGATCATGGTCAGGCCGGCGCCGTTCAGCAGCAGCAGGCTGGTGAAGGTGTCGGCCCATTGCGGATCGCCCGTCGCTTCCGCACCTGGGATAAGGGCGCTGCCGGCAATGACCGCGCCGTAAAGCACCGCGTAAAGGATCAGGGTCGTCAGCAGGACAAGGCCGGCCACCACGACGGTCTTGGCGGCGAACAGCTTGCCGCGATGGACCGGCAGGGCCAGCAGATGGTTCCACATGCGCGGACCGTGCTCGACCTGCGCCACCAGCACGGTCAGGGCGGTAACCGCCATCGGGTACAGGAAATAGGCCCACACCGCCGCGCCTTCGCCCAGCATCTGCACCCACGGCTTGGGGCCGGGATGGTTCAGCATGACCATGACCGGGAACAGCCCGGCGCACAGCGGCGCGGCCAGGCACACCATCAGCACCAGGGTGCGTTTCAGCTTGACGACTTCGTTGACGATCAGGGCGAACATGGCGGCCTCAGGCGGCGGTGCGTTGCAGGAAAATGTCTTCGAGGGTGGGCGACTGGCTATGCAGGGAAAACACCTCGAACCCGTCGCCGACCAGCAGGGCGTTGAGCTGGGCCGCTTCGGGCATGCCGGGGCGCAGCGGAATCACCACGCGGTCGTCGCCCTCGGCCGAACAGTCGATGTCCGCGGCCTGCAGCCGCATGACGGCCTGGGTCGCACCCCGCACCCCGATCATGAGGATGCGCGGTGCGGATTCCAGGAGTTCAGGCAGGGTCGATTGCGCGATTAGGCGGCCCCTTGACATCAGTCCGACATGGGTGGCGACCTGCTCGACCTCGTTCAGCAGATGGCTCGATACAAACACGGTGACGCCCAGGCTTTGTGGCAGGTCGCGGATCAGGCGGCGCATTTCCAGCACGCCTGCCGGATCGAGGCCGTTGGTCGGCTCGTCCAGGATCAGCAGTTTCGGCCGGCCCAGCAGGGCGCGGGCAATGCCGAGGCGCTGGCGCATACCCAGTGAATAGCCGCCGGCCAGGCGCCTCGCATACGGGCCGAGATCGACCAGGCTGAGGACACGGTCGCTTTCGGCGCGATCGAGCCCCAGGGCCCGCCGGGTCAGGTCGACATTGTCGAAACCGCTGAGATGATCGTAAAGGCAGGGCGTCTCGACCATCGAACCGACGTGACGGGCGATGTCCCGGCGCACCGCCGGCATGGGCAGGCCGAAGATGGTCACCTGTCCGGCCTGAGGCCGCAGCAGCCCCAGCAGAATGCGGATGGTGGTGGTCTTGCCGGAGCCGTTCGGCCCCAGGAAACCGTACACGGCAGCCGGCGGCACAGACAGGTCGAGCCGGTCGACCGCCAGGACGTGCCCGAAGCTGTGGGACAATTGCCGGGTTTCGATGAGAAGGGACATGAGAATCGCTTGACGTTATCTTTATGTCAGACTTAAATAATGCAATCTTTCTTTAAGTCCTAATTAAAAATTTGTCATCATGACCACGCCTCCGACCGAGTTGCCGCCCAACCGGCTGCGCCAGGACTGCCGCCGCCTGTCCTTCGCGCTCCACGCTGTTTGCGGCATCCTGGCCCTCCTGATCGGGCTGGAAAGCTTCGGGCCGTGGCTGGTCCATCATCCCACCGGACCGCAGGCCACGGTTCACCTGATCGGGCTGGTCGCGCCCGCAACCTATCTCGCCGGCCTGTGGCGGCTGGCGCGCGCGTTGCGCCAGTATGCCGTCACCGGCTGCTTCCTGGCCGCCGAAGCCCTGGGCGGGGTCGGCTTGGCGCTGACCGTCGGCGGCGTTTTTCAGGTCGCCCTGTTGCCGGGACTGGAGACGCTGGCCGGGCAGGGGCCTGGCTACATCATCGGCCTCGATCCGGCCGCCACTGTCCTGGCCGCTCTCGGCGTCGCGCTGATGATGTTCGCGCGTCTGTTCCGGCGGGCGGCACGGATGGAGGCGGAACTGGAGACGATACTCTGATGCCGGTCTATATCGACATGGAAGCCGTGCTGGCGCGGCGCGGACTGAAGGCCAAGGAGGTAGCGGTCCGGGTGGGCATCAGCGAGACGCAGTTTTCCCTGTTTCGCTCGGGCAAGATCAAGGGCATCCGCTTCGCCACCCTGTCGCGCCTGTGCGCCGTCCTGCACTGCGAGCTGTCCGACATCATGACCTACCGGTTCGACCCGGAGGACCTGACCTTGCCAAACGACAGTGACGATTAGGGCTTTAATGCCGGACGATCAGGCCGCCGCACGATTCGCGGATGACCAGCTGGGTCGGCAGTTGAACGTCGGGCACCGACTCGTTCTCGATCAGGCTGGACAGCCCGTCGACCAGCGCCTTGGCGGCCGCTTCGGTATCCTGGCGGACGGTCGACAGCGTCGGCGACAGCGAACTGCACACCCACAGATCGTCGAAGCCCATGACGGACACGTCCTGCGGCACTTTCATGCCATGCTTGGCCAGGGCCTGCATCGCCCCCATGGCCAGCAGGTCGCACGATGCGAAGATGGCGTCGAAGGCCACACCTTCGTTGATCATGCGGTTGACCTCGGCCATGCCTTCCTCGCGTTCCAGAAAGCAGTCGCGGTGCAGCGTCGGATCGTAGTCCAGTCCCGCTTCCTGCAGCGCGCGGCGATAGCCGTTGTAGCGGTCGCGGAACTCCGGATGTTCGGCCGACGACTTGCCGAAATAGGCGATGCGCTTGCGGCCCAGCCTGGCCAGGTGGCTGACCGCCGAAGCGGCGCCGCCTTCGTTGTCCGAGCCGATGCACAGCTTGGCGCAGTCGGGCCGGCTGACGCCCCAGACGACCCACGGATCGCCGACCTCGTTCAGATATTCGAACTTGTGCGTATAGCCCTCGAAATCGCGACAGCCGAGGAAGATGATGCCGTCGGCGCGGCGCGAAAAGCCGTAATCGGTGCCCCAGTCGTCGGCCGGCTGCTGCAACGAAACGATGACGTCGTAACCCTTCTGGCCGGCATATTTCAGGATCGAGCCGACCATGGGCAGGAAGAACGGATTGATCGGATTCTGTGGATTGTCGAGGTCTTCGGAGATCAGCACCGCCAGGGTATGGATCTTCTTCGAGCGCATCTTGCGCGCATTGGCGTCGACCTTGTAGTGCAGCATCCTGGCTGCGTCCATGACGCGGGCGCGCGTTTCGTCGTTGACCAGCGGCGACGCCGACAAGGCGCGCGACACCGTGGCCTGCGACACGCCGGTCAGGGCGGCGATATCGAGCGAGGTCGGGCGCTTCATCGGCGCCTCGACGGAATATGAGCGGTAACGGTCCTGTCTGTCATGGCCCCTGCAGTCGTCCTCAAGGGCGTGTAGCCACGCCTCTGTTTTTTCACGGCGGCGCTTTATTTTGCGTCGAACGCTCACCGGTGAAAACCATGCTACCACGAATATTCGATTCAGGCACCCTCTGAAAACGGGGGCAGGCTCAGGCGCAGAAGATTTCGAGATAGGCGTCGTGCGAGGTCATGGCCTGGACCTGGTCGCGGATGTGACCGAGCAGGCGGCGCAGGTGCTGGGCGACGTCTTCGTCGCGCAGGGTTTCGACCATGGGCTCGAAGCTTTGCGGCTCGACACCGTGACCCAGCAACACGGCATGCCAGCTGTCGGCGTGGAAACTGTCCTCGTCGGATAGGGGCGCCAGGCCGCGCGCGCGGAAGGCGTCGAGGCGGATTTGCAGGCTTTCCGGCACCGGCACCGCACGCGCCAGGTCCCAGAAGCGCGAATCGATGCGATTGCAGACGGAATGGGTCAGCTGGAAATCGCGCAGGTGCGTAAAGCCGAGACCGGTCAGGCGGTTATATTCGTTACGCTCCGCCGTCATGTCGCCGCCTTGCGGAAACAGGGCCAGCAGGTGGACGAGGCCCAGTTGAACGGCCTGTAGGGCCACGCTGTCGATGGGATCGAAGACGCAGGCCGCTTCGCCGATGGCGACGCAGTTGCCGCTCCAGGCATGAGTGGTGCGCCCGGGCTCCAGCGGCGATACCACGCCGTCGCCCAGGGCGAGGCCCGATACGATGCCCGCCGACGCCAGCGCCTGGTCGTCGCCGAGATAGGCGCTGTTGTAAATGTGAATCAGGTGGGTGGCGTTCTGGGCCGCGTGCAGGCCCAGCCAGCTCGATGCCTGGGCGCGGATCTGGGCGTAGGGCGGCAGGTTTTTCAGGCGCGGCCCGGCGACGCTGAGCACGCGGTCGAAGCCGAACCACGGCCGCCACGATTCGAACGGCACGTCGACCTGGCGCATCAGAACCGCTTCCGCGCCGCTGGCATCTATGAACAGGTCGCCCGCGATACGCGAACCACCGGCATGAACGGCGGCGACGTCGCCGGTTTGCGCATCGCGCTCGACCGTGACGGCGCGGGCAGGCATGACCGTGATGCCTGATGCGACGGTGCGGTCCTTCAGATAGGCGGCATAGGCGCGGGCAGGCAGGTGGTAGCCGTAATCGGTGCGGGCAAAGCTTTCGGTATCGCTGTCGGGCACGACAAAGCGGTTCTGGCGCGCCGCCGCACCGGTCAGCGAAAAGTCTTCAAACGGCACCGTCAGGCCGCCCTGGCGGGCGCGCAGCAGAATCTGGAAGAACGGCACGCGGCCGAGCGCGATGCCGTGGCTGCCGTAGGCATGGAAGAACGGCGGGCGTGGGCCGGAGAAATTGACGAAGCTCTGTCCCAGGGTGAAGGCGCCGCGCGTGCGCTTCAGCAGGTCGTGCTCGTCGATGCCGAGCAGGCGGTGGAAGGCTTCCAGCGCCGGAAGGGTGGGATGGATGTCCGGCGCCTGCAACAGGCCGGGCAGCTCAATGGCCTGGATTTCGGGGCCGGTAGCGCCCAGGGCCCGACGCAACGCCAGGGCCGACAGCCACAAGGCCGCATCGCGGCCGACGATGACGACCCTGGCGATCATGCGGTCCCCGCCATGGCCGGCGCGCGGCAGAAGGTGGCGACGCGGGTGGCGTGGTCGGGCATGGCGGCGACCTGTTCGGCGATACCGCTCCGAAGCTCGTCCAGCCTTTGCGCCAGGACGCCGGGCGGCAGGGCGTCGGCCATAGGGTCGTAACCTTCCGCCGGCAGATCCTGGCCGTTATAGACCGCCAGCCACGACGCCGGCGAGAACAGGCCGTCGCGGTATGTCTGGATGTAGCCGCGCGTCCGGAAAAGCGCGATTTTCGCCGCCAGGCTGTCGGGAATGGGCGTGTTGCGGGTGTGCCGCCACAGGGGTTCTTCGCGCGTATTGGCGTGGTAGTGCAGGATCAGGAAGTCGCGCACGCGTTCGTATTCGACATCGATCTGGCGGTTGAATTCGGCCGCCAGTTTCGGATCGGGCGACCCTTGCGGCAGCAGCGCCAGAAGACGCGTGACCGCCGCCTGGACCAGATAGATGCTGGTCGATTCCAGGGGTTCGAGAAATCCCGACGCCAGGCCGATGGCGACGCAATTGCCCTGCCAGGACTTTAATCGCCGGCCAGCCTTGAAACGCAGCAGGCGCGGCTCGGCGTCCGGCGGACCATCGAGATGGGCCAGCAGGGTTTCGCGGGCGTCGTCTTCCGACGTGAAGGCGGTTGAGAACACGTAGCCGTTGCCCGTGCGGTGCTGCAGCGGGATGCGCCATTGCCAGCCGGCTTTGCGCGCGATCGAACGCGTGTAGGGCGTGAAGTCATCTGCCACTCCGGACGCTTTGGTGTCTGAACGCAAAGATGTCGGGCAGGCCCAGGCTGCGTCGCACGGCAACCACGGCGTCCAGTCCTCCCAGCCGACGTTCAGCGCCTTGTCGATCAGCAGGCCCTGGAAGCCCGAGGCGTCGACGAACAGGTCGCCTTCGACTATTTCGCCGGATTGCAGGCGGAGCGCCCGGATATCGCCGGTTTCCACGCGAACGACCTCGGTTACGCGGCCTTCCGTGCGGACGACGCCACGCGCCGTGGCGAATGCGCGCATGTAGGCGGCGTAGAGCCCGGCGTCGAAATGGTAGGCGTAGGCATAGGTGCTCTTGACGGAGCGGACGTCGTCCGCCGGGAAATCGAAGCGGCCGGCGCGGGCTGCCGTGATGGCGAAGTTATAGTCTTCCAGCGGCGCGACCCGGGCGCCGCCCCGGTGCGCGCGCAGCCAGTGATGGTGAAACTCGATACCGCTCCACGCCTGGCCGTAGGCGCCGAAGGGGTGGATGTAGCTGTTGCCGGGCTTGCCCCAGTCGCGAAACTCGATGCCGAGCTTGAAGCTGGCCTGCGTCCTGCGCATGAAGTCGGCTTCGTCGATGCCCAGCTGGTCGTTGAAATCCTTGAGGTGGGGCAAGGTGGCCTCGCCGACGCCGACCGTGGCGATATCGTCCGACTCGATCAGGCACACAGTGTGGCGGCCGCTGCGGATCAGCTGGCTGAGATAGGCGGCGCATATCCAGCCGGCGGTGCCGCCGCCCAGAATGGCGATACGAAACGATGAGGGCATGGCGGGCCTGAAAGAAAAGGGCGCGCTGCCGACATGACAACGCGCCCCTGTTACTACACCTTACGCGAAACGGATCAGTACTTCAGACGAATGCCGAATTGCAGGCGGCGGTCGTTCTTGATCCAGCTCGAGTCCTTGAGCACAGCCTTGGCGCCGGGGGTGACCGTCGAGTCGCCGAAGATCTGCTGTTGCAGGACGGCGGTCGTACCGGTCAGGTTGGTGCCTTCCAGCGACAGCTCGACATTGTCGTTCACCTTGTAGCTGAACGAAGCGTCGAGATAGCCGGCGGCCTTTTCCCAGACGGGCAGGCCGATGATGGCGTCGAGATTGTTCACCAGGAACTTCGAACGCCAGTTGTAGGCGAGGCGGGCGGCGACCGGACCCTTTTCGTACAGGCCGACGAGGTTGTACGAGTCGTCCGAAATGCCGACCAGGCGGTGCGAGTCGATCAGCGCCAAGCCGTAGTCGTTGCCGCCGCCGTAAGCGGTGGTCGAACCGGCATCGTAACCCGGGAAGTTGGCCAGGTTGGTGTTGTTGATGCCGGACTGGCTGACGTGCGTGTAGTTGGCCTGCACGCCCAGACCCGACCACAGGCCCGGAAGCTTGTCGAAGAAGGTCTGGTAGGCGACTTCGAAGCCGCGCAGTTCGCCGCCGCCGGGTTCGTTGGCGCCGCCGGTCACGGTGACGGTCTCGGTCACGCCGTTATTGGTGATCTCGCGCGGAACACGACCCAGGCCCAGGCCGCCGTTGAAGTGCTTGAGGAACACCACGGCGGTAAGGGACGACGTATCCGTGAAGTAGTTTTCATAGGACAGGTCGAACTGGTCGGCGGTGAACGGCGCCAGGTTCGGGTTGCCGGAGCTGCCCGTGAACTGGAAGTTGTAGCCGGTCACGTTGGCCGCGGTATGGGCCGCGGTCGGCGAGTTGTAGATCACGTAGGGCGAGGTGTCCGACGTATCGATCACCGGCGCACCGATCGAGATGTAGTTGCGCAGCTGGCCCATGTCCGGACGCGACAGGGCGCGCGAGCCGGAAACGCGGATGAACTGCTTGTTGTCGTCGAAGCCGAAGCGGACCGAGAAGCTGGGCAGCCAGTTGGTGTGCTTCTTGCCGAAGGCCGTCGTCGCCGAGCCGCCGTTGGAGTAGTTGAGCAGATCCGGAGTCAGCCAGCAGGAGATGTTGGTCACCTGGTGCGGATCGGTGATCGGCTTGTTGCAGGGCTGCGAGTTGGCGTTGTTGTACCAGTCGACGACCGGGAAGGCGACGCCGCCGGTCGAGACATCCTGGGTCTGCACCCAGCGCACGCCGACATTGCCCTGGACCGTGGCGCCGAACAGCGTCTTGTCCGGGCCGCCGAACTTCAGCATGACGTAAGCCGCATCCGTCTTTTCGTCGACGTTGAGGACTTCCGACGGCTTGTAGCAACTGCCGGTGATGTCGCCGGCGCGCTGGCAAAGCGGTGTCCAGCCCTGGCCGAGGACGGCGTTGTTGAGCACGGACGCCGACAGCTCGTCGATCAGGCCCTGCTGGTTGCCCAGGCGGTCGACGTTCGGGAACGGCAGCATGATGTTCTGCAGGACGTTGCCGTTGTAGAAGTTGTTGCCGAACGAGGCCAGCTCGGACAGGCCGGGCTTGTAGCCGTTGAAGGTGGCGTTGTTGGGCGCGCCGGCCGACGGGCAGGAGCCGTCGGAACGGTAGCCGCCGGGGCCGTTGTCGATGCTGAACAGGGCGGCGTCGCAGCCCCAGTTGGCATAGAGGCCCGACCAGTTGAAGGCCGAATAGTCGACCGCCTGCTTGCGGTCGGCATAACGCACGCCGGCCTTCAGCGAGTTCAGCCAGCCGCCGGAGTTGAAGTCGTATTCGGCATCGATGCGGGCGGCGTCTTCGTTGGCGACGGAGTGGTCGAGGTGGTCCTGGACGAAGCCGTAGTACCAGTTGTGCAGGCTCGACAGGCCGCCGGTGGCGTAGTTGTTGCCGGCGTCCTCACCGAACGTCACCTGCGGGATGCCCTTGCTGTCGACCGAATAGTCGACGTCCGCCTGGGTATGCGGGCTCAGCATGATGTCGTAGCTGTTCTGGCTGGCGTGGATGTGCTGGACGTCGAAGTTCAGCTTCAGCTTGTCGGAGACGTTCCACTTCAGATTGAAGGAAGCGTCCGCCGTGCCTTCGCGACGGTCGAAGATGCGGCCGGTCGTATCGAGGCGCAGGCCCATCTGGGTCGGCGAGCAGCCGGTCGACCAGTCATAGCAGCCGGCCATGAAGGGCACGCCCGGCGAAACCGAAGCGTGGTTCATGTTGTTGTCGGGGTTCGTCGGATCGGTGCCGGCGCCCCAGTAGTCGGAGTGCTGGGCGATGTCGCCGCTTTCCAGCATGCCGTCGGCGCCGAACACCAGGTCGCTGGTGCCGTAGGCCGGTTCGGACAGACGGTTGGACGACAGGGGATCGAAGGCCGGCGCGGCCCACAGGTCATGGAACCACGGCTCGACGGTGCGTTCCGTCCACTTGTTCTGGTAATAGCTGTCGTTGTACTGCAGCGTTGCCAGCAGGGTGTGCTCGTGGTTCTGCCACTGCGCCGCCAGGGCCGTGCCGTGACGGTCGCGATCGTAGCTGTTGTCCGAGTAGGTGACGTTTGACGGCATGTACTGCCAGTTGCTGCCGCCGTAGGGCGAATGCGTGCAGGGAATGCTGCCGTCGGCATTGACGATGACGCCGTTGCTGTCGGAGTAACCGGCATCGCAATAGGTGCCGATGCGGCCCATGATCACGCCGTTGGTCGCCGTCACGACGTGCGAGGACGCGAAGTCGGCCATCAGGCCGAACTCGCCGGCATTGGTATCCCACCGGTTCGAATACAGCACTGAATAGTCGTAGGTGTTCTTCTTCGAAATGTCGCCGTAGTTGTCCTTGATCGTCGCCGACAGGACCTGGCCCTTGGAATCGAACGGCAGGCGCGTGCGCAGGTTGACTGTGCCGGCGATGCCGCCTTCGATCATGTCGGCCGTTTCGTTCTTGTAGCTGTCGATGCCGGCCATCAGTTCCGGGGCGATGTCGGCGAAGTTGAGGCCGCGCGCGCCGTCGGCCGAGAACGAGTCGCGGCCGTTGAACTCGGTGCGGACCTCGGTCAGGCCGCGGATCAGCACGCCCGACGGTTCGGCGGAGAAGTGCGACGAATCGTCCGACGCGGCGAAGCGCGTCACCGTGATGCCGGGAACACGTTGCAGCGCCTCGGCCACCGACTTGTCGGGAAAGGCGCCGATGTCGGACGCGGTCACCGAATCGATCTGCGTGTCGGCGTTCTTCTTGATCTGCTGCGCGGTCTTGATGGCGCGGCGCACACCGACGATGACCACTTCGGTCGAACCGTCGGCCGGCGCGGCGGCCGGCGCCGTCTGGGCGGCGGCCGGCGCGGCGTACATGGCGCCCGCGGCCATGGCCGCCAGGGCCAGCAGCGAAACGCCGCCGCGAATGGCCCGTGCGCCGTGGGTGAATCTGGATATCCTCATGCTTGTCTCCCTGTGCGGCCGTCTCCATGACGGCCGGTGTTGGTGGAACCCTGACCAGATGACACCGCCTTCAGCGCGCACTGGACGTGCGGCCGTGGCGGCCTCGATTAAGATTGTTCTTCTCCCAACACGCGCTGGATTGAGTCGAGACGCCCACCCCGTATGACGATCTTTGCGGCCGTGGCCGGTATTTATCGGGTTTACGCGGACGTCTGCGGGTTTACTCTAGCAACCATGCCCTGGCCGCGCCCGGCATGCCGCGAAGGAGCCGGACGGAATCTGGTGATGGACCCGTGCAATGGTCAAACGGTGCCTCCCTTGTCTCTGTTCTTGTTTTTATTGTCATATAATTGCATTGAAATGCGTTTTATATGACGTGCATAATATAAGCGGACAATGTACGACGCAGCAAATCCTTTATTTCCATGATGTTACAAAAAAATGTGCGATGTGCAAAAATGCCACAATAGAATTATGATCATCATGTCATAACCCCTTGCATGGCAGGGTCTGGCGCGCGGTCAGGCGGGCCGCGCGACCTCGATGAAGCTATTGGCGGTCAGTCGTCCGGTCGCCGGATCGTCGGTCAGGTGCGCCTCGTCGAGCAGACCGGAATGCAGGACATGGCTGCGATAGACGACCAGGCGGTTGAAACGCAGTTCGGCGTGGTCGAGCTGCTGGTAATTGGGTGTCGCGGCGGTGACATGGCGCGTCAGATAAGGCGCGGCCTCAGCCAGTTCGGCGGCGGCGGCGGTTTCGTAGGTTTCCGCGCGGCGGGCGTCGATCGATTCGAAACCGGTCGTGATATGCCGGAAGAAAGCGGTTCCGCCGGCCTGGCCGCGGCACAGGTAATGCACCATGGCGATGCGGAAGGGGTCGGGCGAATCGCGGTGGGGAATCTTCTGGATCGGCTTGAGTTCGTCCGGAGCCTGCGTCGCCAGGGCAAGGAAACCGAAGAAATTGAGCGCCCGCTGGGCCGGAATGCCGAAGGCGCGTTGCAGCATGGGCCTCAAGGCACGAATGACGGCCTGCGAATAAGCGGCGGGCAGGGGGGCGTTGAGCCCGGGATACTGCGTGTGTTCGGGCCGTGTCCATGAAGCGGCGCTGGCAACCGCGATCAGCGCATCGGGATCGGCCAGCACGTCGTCAATGACCAGCAGGGGCTGCCGCTCGCGCCCGACATGGCGCAGGTCCAGCCGGGCGGCCGGATTGAGGGCGATATCCACCGTCAGGCCCCGGAGGCGACCGTTTCAACGGCGGGCATTCCGGCATCGTCCTCGGCAATGTCTTCGATCGTGGTGGACGCTTCGGGCCAGGTGCCGGTTTCGAACACCGGGAAAGACGTGCGCAGACGCGTCAATATGGCCGTCTGGGCGCTCTGGCAGATATGTTTCTGGGCCACGGTCGATTTCACGGCGCGCGCCATGACCACCGCGCCCGTCAGTTCGCTCATCAGCACCACGGCCTGGGCCAGCGCTTCGTCGACGTCGAAGCCGATGCGCACGAACTGGGCGGCGATCAGTTCCTGGATGCCGCCGACGCCGGCTTCGAAGCGCTTGCGCGCCTCGGCTCCCAGACGTGCCACGTCACCGCCGGTCGACGCGATCGGGCAGCCCTGGCCGGGCTTGTTGTAATGGCTGGGCGACAGGTAATAGGCGATATAGGCCAGAAGCCCCTGCAACGGTGACAGGCCGCGCGTGCGCAGCCGGAAACGTTCGCCGTAACGCTCGAACATCACGTCGATGGCGCAGGCGATCAGGTCGTCCTTGGATTCGAAGTGGGCGTAGAAGCCGCCGTGGGTCAGTCCCTGGCGCTTCATCAGGGTGGCAACAGACAACCCGTCAGGTCCGTCTTCGCGCAGCATGATCGCCGCGTCGGTGAGCAGGCGCAGGCGCGTCCGTTCCTTGTGATCGACATCGTAGCGCATGGTTCGTCCGGCATGAGCGGCGGCCGGGCCGCCCCTTCCCCTATGTCACCACTAAATGCGGCGGCGCGCAATGTTTTTCCCGCGCGCGCGAAAAAGCGGTTCGCAAACGCCCTTTGCGTAACGGTTTTTCATCTGATAGTCGTCATATATGTCCGATCCCGTCTTCCCGGCCATCGACGTTTTCGACGCGGTGACGCCACAAATCTTTCAGGAGATTTTCGCGCGGGCCCGCCCCACCGTGCTGCGCGGCCTGGTGACGCACTGGCCGGCGGTCGAACGGGGCCGGGCCGGGCCGGCAGAATTGCGGGATTATCTCAAGGTCTTCGATGCCGGCCAGCCGGTGACGGTGGTCGAGGCGCCGGCGGCGACGAAAGGCGCCTTTTTCTATTCCGACGACCTGAGCGGTTTCAATTTCAGCCAGCGCCAGGCATCGCTGACCCAGGCGCTGGACCAGATAATCGACGGCGTCGGCCGTGAGGGTGCGCCGGTCGCGGCGATCCAGATGCTGCCCCTGCTAAGTCATCTGCCCGGCTTCGCCCAGGCCAATCCGTCGCCGCTGCTGCCGCCCCAGGTCGGGCCGCGCCTGTGGGCCGCCGGCGCCATGCGCACCCAGACGCACAACGATCCCGATCACAACATCGCCTGCGTCGTGGCCGGCCGTCGGCGCTTCGTGCTGTTCCCGCCGGATCAGGTCGGCAATCTGTATGTCGGACCGCCCGACCGGCCACCGCCCCTGTCGCTGGCGCGGATCGAGGATCCCGATTTCGCGCGCTTTCCAAAGTTCCGCGAGGCTTTGGATCATGCCGTGGAAGCAACGCTGGAACCGGGAGATGCCGTGTTCATGCCGCGCTACTGGTGGCATCATGTGACGTCGCTGGCGCCGTTCAACCTGATGGTCAACTACTGGTGGGGCGAGGGCGCCAGGGGCGTCGAGTCGCCACATCTGACGTTTCGGACCGCCCTTCTCGCCATCAAGGATCTGCCGGCGCAGGAGCGCGCCTACTGGCGGGCGATGTTCGAGACCTACATCTTCGGCGACGAGGGCGCCGGCCATATCCCGCCGGCGCGGCGTGGCGCCCTGGGCCGTCTGCCGCCGCCGCAACGCGAACAGTTCCGCCGCGAACTGCTGCAGGCCTTGCTGAAAGGGTGAAACACGCGGTCCCGCCGGACGATATGCGGGGTGTGATCACTTGACGCCGTCGACAGGCCTGCCATCATCAACCGAAACAAGGAGCGCAGGGATGGACGCCGTCAAGAAACCGGGCCTGTGGAGCGTGGTATTCTACGCCCTGGCCATGAACCTGGCCATCCGCTGGCTGGCGACCGGCGCCGCCACCGGGCCGAAGTCGCTGCCAATCTGGATCGCGGCGGCGGCGCTGTTCCTGGCGCCGCTGGTCTTTGCCACGCTCGACCTGTCCGGCCGTTATCCCGGCGAAGGCGCGATCTATGCCTGGACGCGCGAGACCCAGGGGCCGTTTTCCGGCTTCATGTGCGGATGGCTCTACTGGGCCAGCAACCTGCCCTATTTCGCCGGCCTGCTGATCTTCATCGTCAACCTGATCGGCACGATCGTCGCCGCCGGTCCCGGTCAGGGCGCGGCGGCCACCGGCGCGTGGCTGATGGCGCCGTTTGGTACTTTCTGCCTGTCGGTCGTCCTGGTGGCGGTCATCGCCTGGCTGCACAGCCGCGGCCTGGGCGCCGGCAAATGGATTCCGGTGGCCGGTGCCACGGCGACGCTGATCCTTTATGCCTTCCTGGTCATTTCGGGTTTTTTCCTCGGCGCCCATAAGGGTTCGGCCACCGATTTCGTTCATGCCGACTACGGCATACCGGCCAATGTCGACGGCGCCGTCCTGTGGTCGACCATGATCTTCGCCTACGGCGGCGCGGAAGGCGTGGCCTTGCTGCGCAACGAAATCAAGGGCGGGCTGAAGACGCTGACCCGCGCCCTGATCATCATGGGCGTATTGCTGGCCGTCGCCTTCGCCGTCGGCACGGCCGCCATGCTGATGATCATTCCGCAGGACGTGGCCTCACGCCTCAGCGGCCTGCCCAAGGCCCTGCAGACCGCGGCCGATACGCTCGGCCACAGCGGTTACGGTCCCTGGCTGCTGGCCGTCCTGGCGCTCAGCCAGGCCGGCGCGCTCAGCGCGTGGTTCGGTGCCGCCGCCCGCCTGCCGTTTGCCGCCGGGCTGGACGACGCCCTGCCCAAGGCCTTGGGGCAGATCGACCCGAAGACCAACTCTCCCACCGTGGCGATCTGGGCGCAGACCTTCCTGGTCGTCCTGCTGCTGGGACTGAGCCAGGCCGGAACAACCGTCGCCCATGCCTACGACTTCATCGTCGCCATGGGCGTGCTGTCCTACACCATCCCTTACGTCTACATGTTCATCGCCTACTGGAAGGCGCAAAAGACGCCCAGCCCCGAACCGATGTGGGGCGGACGCAGGTGGGCGCTGATCATGGCGGCGGTCGGTTTCGTCGTGGTGTGGAGCGCCATTCTCTGCAGCCTGGCGCCGGTCGCCGACCCGACCGACAAGGTCGCCGACGCCCTGGGGCGGGTCTCGCCGCTGCTGGGCTACTGGTGGCCGACGATCAAGCTGGTCATCGCTTCGGCGGTGATGATCGGCACTGGCGCCGTGGTCTATCTGCTGGGCAAGGCGCGCAAGGAGGCCCGTTCATGACCGCTCATACACCGACCGCTCCCGAAACCGCGCCGGCCTCATGGTATTCCGATCCCGCCCTGTGGCCGGTCGAGCGGCGTAACATCTTTGCCGCCAACTGGCAGTTCCTGACGCACGAAAGCGAGGTCGCGGCACCGCGTTCCTGGCGTGCCGACACACTGGCCGGCTATCCGGTCATCGCCGTGCGCGGCGACGACGGGACCTTGCGCGCCTTTCACAATGTCTGCCGTCATCGCGCCGGACCTCTGGTGCGCGAGGAAGCCGGCACCTGCGACGGCCACCTGACCTGTCAGTACCATGGCTGGAAATACATGCTGGACGGGCGCCTGCGCATGGCGCGCGACTTCGGCGCGGCGTCGGATTTCGATCCGCGCCAGTTCGACCTGTTTCCGGTGAACGTAGCCGTATGGCGCGGCCTGGTCTTTGTCGGCATGGATGGTGAACCGGCCGACCTCGGTGCCCGGATGGCGCCGATCGACGCCCGCCTGGGCGACGTCGACTGGTCGAACCTGAAGGTGGGCCTGCGTCGCCAGCATGTGCTTGACTGCAACTGGAAGACCTATGTCGAGAACTATTCCGAGGGTTATCACGTCGGCAACGTCCACCCCGGCCTCGACGCCGAAATCCTGTCCGATCAATACAAGGTGACGATCGACGGCCGCGTCGTGCTGCACGACGTGCCGCCGCGTTCGCACGACACCGTCTATAATGGTGTCTGGGCCTGGGTGTGGCCGAATATCGCCGTCAACTGCTACCAGACGGGCCTGATGATCGAACGCATGTCTCCGGTCGGTCATGCACAGACGCGGCTCGACTATTTTTACCTGACGCCGGGTGGAGAACCGGTGGCGGCCGGGACCCTGGCCATGTCGGACGAGGTCACCGCCGAGGACAAGTGGATCACCGAACGCGTGCAGCAGAACCTCAACGCCGGTATCTATGCCACGGGGCGGCTGTCGCCCAGGCACGAAGCAGCCGTTGCCGCCTTTCAGAACTGGGTGCGCGAGGCGCTGGCCCGGGGCTGAGGCGGCGCGACGAATCCGCCGGCATAAACCGCTTCGATCAGGGCGCGGTGGTCGGGCAGTTCGCGCGTGGCATTGATACCGAAGCCGCGCATTTCGGCCAACAACCGTTCCGCCTTTTGCGACGCGGCAAACGATCCGCGCGCGGCCTCGAAGTCGGTGCGGAAACCCATGCCGTAGAGAATGTACTGGTAGCTGAAGTGGGCAAAGCTTTCGTTGTCGATGATGAAGTCGAAGCGGCCGGGCGGACGATGCGCCCAGCGTGCCAGCAGATCCTGCAATCTCTCCGGAAGGCTCGCCGCATTCGCGTTGTCGCGCCAGAACGGTTCAGGGCGTTGCGACAGGCAATAGTGCAGCTTGAGAAAGCCGATGATGGTTTCGTAGCGCCGGGTGATCAACTCGTTGAACATGGGCGCCGATACATCGACCGGACCGTCGTGGGGGAAAAATTCGGTAAACTTGCTGATCGCCGATTCGATCAGCACGATGCCCGTCGATTCCAGCGGCTCCAGAAAGCCGCCCGACAGACCGACGCACAGGCAGTTCTTCACCCAGTGGCGCTCGCGGTAGCCGGCCTCGAAACGGATATGGCGGACGGCGTAATCGCCGGGACCGATATAGGCTCGCAAGGTGCGCTCGGCTTCATCGTCCGACGCATGGTCGCTTGAATAGACATAGCCGATGCCGCGCCGGCCGTGCAGGCCGATGTCCCACGTCCAGCCGGCCTCGTGGGCGGTGGAAATGGTATAGCTGGGCAGCGGCGCGTCGGGGCGGGCGTAGGGCACCTGGGCCGCCACGGCGCGATCGGTGAACAGCGTCGAGCGAACGCCGCGAAACGGCACCTTCAGCGCCTTGCCGATCAGTTCGCTGCGGAAGCCGGTGCAGTCGATGAAAACGTCGGCAGTCAGTTCGCCGTGTTCGGGCGTATCGATGGCCGCGATGCCGCCGTCGTCGGACAGGCGGACGTCGCGGACCATACCGGTCAGATGGCGCACGCCCAGGTCCTGGCCGTGGCGCGACAGAAGCCCTGCGAAACGGACGGCGTCGAAATGGTAGGCGTAGTTGAGCGGACCTTCGAAATCGCGGTCATGCCGCCATTTCGGCGCGCGGCAGGCATCGGCCACCGGCTTCTGAAAGGTCACAGCCTCGGCGAACGGCGGGCGCTTCGCCTCGTCCTGCAACAGCCAGTAAGGCACCAGATCAACGGCTTCGCGGTTATAGAACGGCGGATCGAAGGGGTGGAAATAGGTTTCGCCTTTGACACGCCAGTCGGGAAACAGGATGCCCTGCTTGAAGGTGGCGTGGCATTCGCGCAGGAAGGTGGCTTCGTCAATGCCGATGGCCTTCAGCGTGGCACGGATGGTGGGAAACGTACCTTCGCCGACGCCGATGATGCCGATATCCGGACTTTCGATGAGGGTGATATCGAGGCCGCCTGTCTGGCTTGTACCGAGTTTTTTGGCCAGGTAGCACGCCGCCAGCCACCCGGCGGTGCCGCCGCCGACGATCAGAACTCTGCGCCGCTGCGCCATGCCGTTTCCGCCTTTGTTATATGATAGCTGTCATAACATCGTGAAAAAGCGGTGACAACGGCCCCGATGCCGAGGGAGGCCGTGCGCCGTTTTAGGCATTTCGGCTATTTGCCGTCGCGATAATAGGCGCGGCGGAATTCCTCGGTGAAGTCCTTGTAAGCCTCGGCCGCACCGATGCGTGCGGTCGAGATGGGAGCGCGTACCTGCGCCATGCTGGCGGTGGTCACCGCCCGCGTCGATTTGTGCGGCTCGAACACCTGAGGCTCTTCCGGCAGGTCGGCATAGGCAAGAATGTTGCGGATCCACGTTTGCGGATCGGATACCAGCTCTTCGTAGGGGACATCGAAGATACGGCCGGGACAGACCTCGGCCCAATGCGCATAGAGGCGTTCCTCGGTACGGAAGAAGTTGGCGATGTCGGTTGCCGAATTCGTCCACGGCAGGGTGCCGGCCTGGGAATACATGCGATAGTTGGACAAGGCGCAATCTTCGGGTTTGCGCCGCAGGCGGAAGACCTTGGCATTGGGCAGGGTATGCAGAAGCAACCCCATGAAACTGCCGAGATTCAGCGTCTTGTCGATGACGCGGCCGTCCGGACCGAAGCGTTCCGCCGCCATGTGCAGGTAGTCGCGGCCGATTTCACCCCAAGGGTCGGCGTTGCCCGATCGTGCCTGATAGGCCAGGGCATCCTCGAAGGCGAAGCTGCCTGACGCGGTGGTCCCGAGGGCGTGGCCACTGGCGTAGGTTCGGGCGGCGTCAAACTGGCTGTCGCCTGTCGGCATGAGAGCGATGCTGACTAGGTTCAACTCCGCGCCGTCGCTGACCTGGGAATGGCTGGTCAAAATCTGCTCAACAAGGGTGGTGCCAGAGCGGGGAAAACCCGTGACGAAGATGACGCGGTTACTGGTCGCGCCGGACGGGACAAGCCTTGCGAGGTTTTCGCGCGTGTAGCCGGCGATCAGATCCGAGGCGAAGGCATCCCAGGCGGCCGCATCCGGCCTGGCCGCGGCGTCGCGCATCAGCCGTGCGCCGACAGCATAGGCCTGAACGGCATTTCCCATGTCTTTTACGTCGTCATAGGCCTTGCCCAAAGAGTAATAAAGCTGGGCGAGGATTGCCGGAGGCGCGCGGCCGACGCGCGGCAGCACCTGTTCCATGCGGGCGATGTAAGGATCATCAGGCTTGAACTTGTGAGCAACGGACAGAGCTAGCCATTGTACCGGTGCCGGAGAAATCGCCAGCGCCTGGTCGAGAAACCGCTCGGCTTCGGCGAAATCTCCCATCTGGGTCGCCGTCACGGCGCGGAAATGCAGGATGGCGGGATGAGCCTGCGCGGCGGCAGGCAACGTATCAAGTTGTCGAAGCGCTTCCGCGAGATGGCCGTCTCGCGACAGGACCATGGCGTAGAAGAAAACATGGTCCATGTCGGCCGGAGCCGTGGCGGCATAGCGGCGCGCCGCTTCGCGGGACAGGCCATGCTCCCCGATCTGGGCCGCCACCCTGCTGACGTCCTGCCAGACCTCGCCGGTCGCTGAACCGTTGTCAATATCCTCACGCAGGATTGCCGCCGCCTTGCGGCGATCCAGAGCGTTGATGGCGTCCTGTGCCGCTGCCAGCCGGGGAAGAGATGAGGAAGAAGGCATAGGGGTCTTTCTGTTGACGCGAGCCAATGACGGCATCTGGGTAGCATCGCACGTTCTGCTTTGAAACGGCTTTTCCTTAAAGCATGCCGCAAAAAAATAACGGCGGAAGGTTGCCCTTCCGCCGTCGTTTCCAGACTTCGGTCCGAAGACCGCGGTCTTAGTACTGCAGGTCGAAACCAATCCGCATGTAGCGGGCGGTGTTGTAGCTGATCGGCGAACCAAAGTGCGAGTTCGGGATCATCAGGTTCGTCGTATTGCCGGCGCATTGCGGATCCGACGATTGGAAGCAAGGATTGAAGCCGTTGTCTGAAACGGTGTCCTTGTAGGTGACTTCCTTGTCGTTGAACAGGTTGAAGACGTCGGCGCGCAGGACCAGCTTGCCACCCAGCGACCAGGAGTCGGGCAGGGTGTAAGCAACGTGCATGTCGATGGTCTTCGTCCAGTCGGTCTTGCCGCCATGGCCCATCGGAGACGGAGTGGTCGTCGCGCCGCTGCCGGAATAGCAGTAGTGCGAAACCGCGCCGTAGGCCGAAGCAACGTCGTTTTCGTCCGGATAGGTGCCGAGGCACGACAGGTACGCCGGCGAGATGATCTGCACGTTGGCGCCAACCATCAGGTTCGGAGTGAGGGCGTATTCGCCCCACACCTTGAACTCGTGGTCGCGGTCGTTCGGCAGAACGCCGTCGGAGTAGTCGGACAGGTGGACGTAGTCGTACAGTTCGGTCGAACCGGCGTCGGATTGCGCCGTACCGTCACCGATGGTGAGGACGGTGCCTTCGTAGTTACCGGTCGAACGCGAGTAGGTGTACGAACCTTGCAGGCCCCACTTGCCGTCGAACGCACGCTTGAAGTCGAAGGTCAGGGCTTCGTACTTGCGCTTCGGCTTCGGGAAGCCCAGGCCGGTCAGGGTCAGTTGCTTGGTGCCGTCCGGCAGGGTCGAGAAGGTGTTGATCGTCACCGAATCGCCGACGTTCCACACGTGATACTCGTTGGAGTACGAGCAGGTGTAACCCTTCGTCGCGCAGTAGGCGTTGATCTGAGGCGCGAAGTCGGTGTCTTCCGAAACCCGGTCAAGGTTACGGTTGACGTAGACGGCGTCAAACGACCACAGGTCGCTGGCGCGGTAGTAGGCGCCCAGAGTGATTTCGCTTTCGCGCGTCGCCTTCAGGCCCACGGCCGCCTTGGCGAAAGCCGGTTCCTGGTTGCCGCCGCCGAAGACGCTGCAGGTCGTCGGCGAACCATCCAGAGCGATGGGCGATTGCGAGAAGTCGACCGTCGGGCAGGGCACGGAACCGTGATGGCGCACAGTACCCATGCTTGCGGGCAGGCCGTCTGCACCGATGACGTAGCCACCGGCTGGCATGTTGAAGAATTCGCGGAAATAGGTGTCCTTGCCGCGGAAGCCGAGGTTCATGGCCGGCGGGATGAAGTACTGGCCATACGACGCCGTGAAGCGCCACTTGGAGTCGTCAGACGGCTTCCAGCTCAGGCCAAGGCGCGGCGCGATATTGCCGGTCAGGCTGAGGAACTGCTGGTTCGAGAGGTTGTTTTCCTTGAAGTCGTCGTTGCGCAGGCCGAGTTGCAGGTTCAGAGTCGAGCTGACATCCCACGAATCCTGGATGTAGTAGGACGACGCCTTGCCCGAAACGTGACCGCCGAGGTGTTCGTAGACGATATAGCCATAGCCATAGCTCGGCAGCAGGTAGTAGCGGATCGGCAGCGTACCCGGCAGTTGCGTGACCTTGTCCATGCTGACGTCTTCGTGGTCGAAGCCGAAGCGGACATGGTGACGGCCGGCCGCTTCGAAGCGGATGTCGGCGTCGCCGCGGTAGAACTTGCGTTCCCAGTCATCCTTGGTCGCTGCGGCGCTGTACGGCTGCTTCAGGCCCGGGGTCTTGAGGAAGCGGCCTTGGGTCGGATCGTAGGTGATGACATACGGATCGTTCGGATCGGCCGAGTTGAAGTCGTTGGCGTTCTTCGAGTCGCCGTAGGCCGCCGAGATCGTCAGCCAGTCGGTGACGTTGCCGGTGTACTTGGCGATATAGCTCGGGCCGCCCGTCTTGGCGACGGCGGGACCGATCTTCGCGCCAACCACGCCGTCCGAGCCGTCGGAAGCCGAACCCGTATAGGCGTAGCGCATTTCCTTGGTGGTCGAGGTGGTGTCGAAATAGGTCAGTTCCAGGTGCTGGCCGGGGGTGATGTACCAGTCAGCCTTCAGGCCGTAGAACGGATCGTTGCTCTTGTCCTTTTCGAGGTAACGGCCGGTCGTGCTGGCGAACTGCGAGTTGTTGTCGCTGAACTGCACCAGGCCATAGAGGAACAGCTTGTCCTTGACCAGGGCGCCGCCGGATTCGACCGAAAGAGAATTGAGGTCGGACTTGTTGAACTTGGCCGGGCTGGTCGTGTCGTCGGCGGCAAAGACCGTCGAGCGCAGCGATTGCGGCGCGAAGTTGCCGTGGACGGCGAACATGAAGTCGTTGGTGCCCGACTTGGTGGTGGCGTTGACGACGCCGCCGGTGGCGCGGCCGAATTCCGCCGCATAGCCGGAGGTCTGGGTGTCGATCGTCTTGTAGAAGTCGAACGGCACACCGGCGCCGCCGACGAAGGTGTCGGGGTTGGTGATGTTCAGGCCGTTGACATAGTAGGCGTTTTCAGCCGCCGAGCCGCCGCCGATCGAAGGCTGGCCGAACGCGGTCGAGTTGACGGTCGTCGGGGCCAGCAGGATGACCGACTGGATGTTGCGGCCGATGGCTTGCTGCGAGGTCAGGGTGGTCAGGTCGACCGACAGGCCGGCCGTGGTCTTGTTGAAGTCCTGACGAACGCGCTTGCCCTTGACGACGACGGTCGTCGAGGCGCCGGTGGTGTTCAGCGCGTAGGTATAGGTCACTTCCTGCGACACGACGACCGAAGCGGTGCCGCTGTAGGTGTCGAAGCCGTTGGCCGAAACCGACACGGTATAGTCGCCCGGAGCCAGGCCGGTCGCAGTCGCCGAACCACCGGCGCTGGTCGTCAGGGTCTTCGTGATGCCCTGAGCCTGCGAGGTCAGGGTGACCGTGGCGCCGGCAACCGGAGCGCCATTGGCGTCCTTGACCGAAATGGCGACGGCGCCCGAGGTGAAGTCCTGGGCTTCAGCAGCCGAAGGAGCCATGGCCACGCCCGCCACGAGGGCCGCGCCTGCCATGGTCGACAATACTGCTCCGCAGATTGTCGTCGTGGCCAGAAGGCCAGATCGCAAAGATATCTTTTTCACTCTTGTTTCTCCGGGTTACATCATGGGTGTAGGCGCACCCACCGCATTCTCAGCATTCCTGCCGGTGACCCGAAGTTAAATCGCTGTGTCTCATATCCGTCAATTACTTGACAAAATTGCGTCAATATCGATTGCAACATGTTCTAATAAAGTCACAAATATAACTTTCAGTCCATCAAACAAAAAATTATTCCACAAAATTTTATGAAACGGGGCACGCCAGGCTAAGCCGTGCAGCCTATCCGGTTGGAATTGTTAAGGAAAAAAGTGCTCATGGAAATTTTAAGCGTAAAAACGGGCAAAATCGAAAATTTTTACCCTGTGGCAATCCCGCCGCGGGCACAAATTTGCAGAACTATCGACCTGGCTGTATCTGGGACGCCGCAACGCCATCGGAAAGCAGGCCCTTTTCACGGGCCCGCAGTCTTGATTCCCATGGACGGCAGTAACTACATGATGGAATAGTCATACAACTCAAAACGATAGTAAAAGGCGAGTAAATTCGCCTGTTGAGTTATGGTGAATCTTGTAGCCGGGCAGGTCCAGGCGCGTTCCGGAGGTCTGATTTTGCCGGCCCGGCACTCAAACCCGCGTCTAATCCTCGTCATTCCCTGCGTTCTTTTTGATGGCCGGGGCGGCAAAATCGAAAGCCCCTGAATCCAGGGCCTGCATGAAGCCTTCGGCGCAACCGGTCAAAAAGTCGTCGTCATAATCGAGATCGTCGTAAGGGCGCAGCGCGATTGAGCCGTGGCTAACACGGTCGTGACTGCGGCTCTCCCGCACCGTATAGGACCATGATCCGGATATCACGCCGGCATTATGAGCAGCCTTGGCGCCGATCACCGGATGGAAGGCGAACTCACGCAGGGCCGCCAGGAAGGCCCCGACTTCATGAACGGTGACGTGGGTCAAGGCCATGGTCTGCGACAGGCGTGTGCCCTGGGGGATATATTCATAACCCGGCAGGGGGCGCAGCACCGAATGAGGCGAATAGGTCCTGGCGGAATGCGCGGCGATGTCCTGGTCCAGCTCGGCAATCCGGGCCTGCAATGCGGTGCGTTCGCCTTCGTTCAACGCGCGTGACTTGAGGTCTTCGCGCAGCCGGCGAACCTGCTGTTCGGTTCGGCTGCGACGGGAATTGCTGTGCGACATCTCAACCCACAACGCCTGCTCCTGGGGTGTCAGTACGGCGATGCCGCCCGGCTTGCCGATGTCATCGGTGCGCACGCCGGTGACATATTGCTCCGAAATCGGCGTCTGCGGCACGGCATGGCTGACCGACAGCCGCCCCTGCATCCATGGTGCGCCGGCGCCGAACAGGCCGATCAGGGGGTTGTGCGCGCGCCGCTCCAGGGCAGCGGCGAAGTCCGACTTGCTTTCCGGCTCGCTGCCTTTGACGCCGCCGATGGCCAGGTAATAGTAGTCATGCAGCTTCATCCCTTCGGGATAGACGCGGCGCAGCACCTCGACGGCGCAGCGGCGCAGCTTGCCGCGGATGCCCGAACCCGGCATGTAAGGCACGGTGAAGCGCTGGTCGTCGTAGGTCACCGTCATCTTGGGCAAGGGCAGGGGGGCGTCGGAATCGTTCGGCCGGTTGCGCAAGGGCGGCATTGTCGTCGTCAGGGGAGATTCGGCCGTCATCACGCCGGTCATGTGGACGACATAGGTTGTGTCGGATCTGGCCGCCATGATTGTCCTTAGTACAGCGTCAGCAGTCCGTAGCCGTAGGCGCCTCGTGGTCCGACGCCGTGCTCCAGCGCCCTGAGGAACCGCGCGTGGTCGAGGACCGTAAGGTGACCACTAAATTCGCATTCGTCTATATTCAAATTGCCTTTTTCCGGAACCCGTCGGACGCGGCGTTCACAGACCGTGTCGTCGCCGAGGGCGAAGCCGTTCGCCTGCGCCTTTCGCGCCAGCCACCCGATGTGGTTGAGGTTGTCCTTGCAGGGAGCGATGAACCGGAGTTTCTGGCCGGCGCGGTCACGATATTGCGGCGAAGCGACAAGATGGAAATCATAATCATCGCGGCTGGCCGAGTAAGTGATTGGCTGCGCCATGGCGGCAAACCGCTCGGGAAAGCGCCGGGCGCGGATGATGGCGGCTTCGCCGGCCAGCCGGATGCCCTTGAACAGGAAGTCACGCTCACCGCCGTTTTCGAGGAAGGCGCGATAGATGGTGCTGTGAAGACGCTGCGGCTCATGCAACGTGCCTTCGGGCAATGAGACCATCAATTCGTACAGTTCGCTCATCTCAATCCTGCGCCTCACGCGTCCGCGACCTGACGATCAGGCGTATCGCCTCGAATTCGGCGGTGTTGACATCCGGGAATTCGCCGCACAGTTCGAAGATGTCGGCGCATGTCTCGCGGATGGACGCCATCCTGCCGTCGACGAAACGCGTGGCCTGCGACTGGCGCAATCGCAGGTCCAGCAGGCGCTTGGCCTCGAATATCACCTCGGGTTCGACGGTGGCGAGCGTGGCCAGGCCGCGGCGTATCAGGGCCAGGTTGAAGATGCGCGGCGTGGGACCGCATTCGAACAGGATGTCGCTGGACGACAGGCGCAATGTATCGGCGTAGTCGGTGCTCTTGCCGAACACGATGACCATGAACGGCTCCTGCGGCGGGTTGACCATGATGTCGGCCCGCCAGGCGGCATTGGTTCGCCACGCGCTGGTGCGAAATTCGATATGATCGGGCAGGGGGCGTGACGGTCTTATATCGGCCTTCAGCACGGTCTTCGAAGCCGTGATCAACGCCATGTGCAATCCATCGCCCACGGCGCCGAGGCGAATCCCGCCTTCCTTGCCGGAGATCGGCTGGCGCCGCGTGAAGGCATGGTGCGTCTTGCCGGCCGGGTCGTAGTCGCCGTCATGCAGATAGTGCGCCAGATGATCGTAGGCGAACGTGGTGGCGGCGGAATTATTCATGCTTTCCCAAGCAGTTACGGCTGAAACATTGACATTAGCATGGGGGCTGAATATAGCAATACGGGCGTTTGCGGAGGGCCGCGTGGCCGAGCATTTCCTCATCAGGCTCGAATTGAAGACCCCCGTCATGTTGTCGCACCAGACGACGCTGGACGCGCTTCTGGCCGGGCTTAAGTTCCATGAAACCGGAAATCTCGAACAGGCGCTGGACGACCTGCCGCTGCGGCGCGAACACGGCCTGTGGTGCGGTTCGTCGGTTTTCCTGCAGGCGCCGGTCCTGACCGACGAAATCGTGCTGGGATCGTCCGTGCGCCATGCCACGCTTGACCCCTACCTCATCAGGACCAAGAAGACCGGCCGTTATATCGCCGTCGACCCCAAGGGAGGCGACTTCCGCAACCATCAGTCCTTCGTCCGCACCTATTCCAGTCCGGCGGCCTATTTCATGGGCGAGGGCAATCTTTCGGAAGTCAGGCGCCTGATGATGACCATGACCGGCATGGGCAAGCGGCGCGGCGCGGGCTACGGCCAGATCGACCTGGCGCGGTCGGAGTTCGTCGATCTCGACTATCCGCGCCAGCAGGGTGCCCTGATGCTGTCGGACGGCACGCCGTCGCGGCCCATTCCGGTGGCGACCTGGGAGAGCCTCAACAGTCTGGCGCCGGTGTGGCGCGCCGTTGTGCGCTATGAGCCCCCCTACAACCTGACCGAACCGGCGGAATGCGTGCTGCCGACGCATCAGCATATCGAAGCCGACCGCGTCAATTCGTTGCTGATGTGAGGCGGAGATAACGCTGTTGCTCGCAGCCGACGACACCTATTTCACCCTGGTCGGCACGGCGTTCCAGCCCGACGGCACCTTGTCGCGTGCCCTGGCGGCCATCGGCCGCGCGCATCGCCACACCATGGCGCAAAGCGACTATGCCCAACGCGTCGCCCGGACCTTCGCTTCCGGCCGCGATGAACGCGGACCGGCCGTTTCGCTGCTGGAAGGCGAGACGGGTCTCGGCAAGACGCAAGGTTACCTGATCCCGCTGGCCATCCTTTGCGCCAGGCGCGGACAACGCGGTGCCATAGCCGTCCCGCTGGCCGCCGCGACCGATCCGAACCTGCATGCCGAACTGGCCCTGGCGATCGATATCGCCGCCGAGTTGACCGGCCGCCGTCTGACCTTCGCCACCCGTTTCGCGCCCGGCGACTTCATTTCCCGCGATCGTGTCGCTGCCGTCCGTTCGGCCCTGCCGGCGCATCGCGATGAGGTTCAGGCGGCGCTCGCCATGCTGGAGCGCGCCTGCGACGAAGGTGGGCGGCTGGCCGACCTGTTGCGCGACCACGGTCCGCTGCCGGTTCCGATCCAGGCCGCCGATATCTGCGGCAATGCCGACGGCGCCGCTTATCGCGCGCATCTGCCGGCCGCCCAGGCCGCCGACATCGTCATCATGCCGCATGGACTGTTGCTTGATGCTCTCGACGACGGGCTTGATGGCGAGACCTTCGCCTGTGTGGCCGTCGACGAGGCCGACCGGCTTGCCGCGGCAATGACCCGTCCGCCCGACTGGACCTCGCCGTTCGCCGACGCCTTGTGCCTGACCGGCGCCGCGCTCGACATCGACGGCAGCGACGTGGGCTTCCGCACCCTGCGCCGCCGCCTCGGCCTGGACGACGGCGGCCATGACGATATCAGCGGACGCCTGACGCTGCCGCGTTTCGGCGCCCTGGCCTTCAACCTCAGCCACCCGTCCGCGCCACGACCGACCGTCGACGGTGAACGCGTCAGCAAGGACAATGCCCGCAATCCGCACTGGTACGACTATGTCGAGGGCGTCCTGACCGAGGTCGCCGCCCTGCGTCAGCGCACCCTGGTCCTGACGTGCAACGCCCGCGATACCGCCGAACTGGAGCGTCGCCTGACCACGCGCAGGATCGCCGTCATCGCCCACCGGCCGGACGGGCGGCTTGCCGATACGCTGGATGCCTTTGCCGCGGATCGGGCCGCCATCCTGATCGGCTCCGGCCTGTGGGAACGCGTCAACCTGCCGGGCCTGGTGAAGCACCTGGTCGTCACGCGCCTGCCCATCGGCCACCACGACGCCCCCGATGTGCCCGGCTTGTCGGCCCAGGAGATCGAACGTCAGGCCCTGGCCGCCGTCATGCTGGAGGCGCGCCGGCTTTTGAAGCTCGGCATCGGCCGCGCCATCCGCCAGGCCGGAGATGAAGCCCATCTGTGGATCACCGACCCGCGCTTTCCGTTGCCGTCAAGCCTGGCCGACAATCCGCGTCTGCAACTGCCGTCATGCGCGCCCAGCCACAAGGCGTTCAGCGCCTGCATTCCCGAACGTTTCCGCGCCGGCCTGTTCGCCACCTATCCGCAAGCCACCATCATCGACCCGGCCCTGCGGCCGACGGGCGTGGACAGCACGCAATCGTCCGGACGCCGGGCCCGGCATTAGGGCGGATAGTGCGCCCTCCTCCTTATACCTCCCCGTCCCCGACGGGGAGGGGGACCGCCCGAGCCAGGACTGAGCGGTGGCTTGCCACCCGAAGCCTTGGCGAAGGGGGGTGGTGGGGCGACTTGCTGTCTTGCCGCCTCCGCCACCTATTCCGCTTTCTACCCCTCTCCCCTCGTGAGGGGAGAGGACGGGAGGCAAGCTTCATAGAAGCGTAGCCGACCGGATGAGGGGCTGATCACCCGCCGCCACGGCCCGTGACCGCCGTAGATTCAGCCGCAGATAAACGCAGATAAATCCGCCCCTTCTCGTACCTCCCCGCTTGTCGGGGAGGGGGACCGCCGCGCTTCTTGGGCGCGGTGGTGGAGGGGTGTCTTGCTGTCCTCATTGGCCGCCAGAACCGCCATTCTCCAAAATCTTATCCCCCT
>OUNJ010002812.1_pt1 | contig 46046 bp, 42 predicted proteins | sample 1755361 | NCBI WGS metagenome assembly OUNJ01 (sample SAMEA3914825, study PRJEB12502) | metagenome | biome: forest; material: soil | place: USA | collected 2012-03-12 | depth 0.1 m
GTGGATCGGCGCATTGGTCGAACCGCCTATGGCCGAATTGACGCGGATGGCGTTGACGAAGGCGTCCTTGGTCAGAATGTCCGACGGTTTCAGGTCCTCGCGCACCATGTCGACGATGCGCTTGCCGGTTTTCCACGCCATTTCCTGGCGGTCGCGGTGCGGCGCCGGAATGGCGGCCGAATAAGGCAACTGCATGCCCAGGGCCTCGGCCAGCGAGTTCATCGTCGTCGCCGTGCCCATGGTGTTGCAGTAGCCGGTCGAGGGGGCAGAACTGGCCACCAGCCTGATGAAGCCCTGATAGTCGATCTCGCCGGCGGCCAGCAGTTCGCGCGCCTTCCACACGATGGTGCCGGATCCTGTCCTTTGGCCCTTGTACCAGCCGTTGAGCATCGGCCCGACGGACAACGCGATGGCCGGGATATTGACGGTCGCCGCCGCCATCAGGCAGGCCGGTGTTGTCTTGTCGCAGCCGATGGTCAGCACCACACCGTCGAGCGGATAGCCGTACAGCACCTCGACCAGGCCGATATAGGCCAGGTTGCGGTCCAGTCCCGCGGTCGGACGCTTGCCGGTTTCCTGGATCGGATGGACCGGGAACTCGATGGCGATGCCGCCGGCTTCGCGGATGCCTTCGCGGATGCGTTCCGCCAGCACCAGGTGGTGGCGGTTGCAGGGTGACAGATCCGAACCCGTCTGGGCAATGCCGATGATCGGCCGATCAGACTGCAGCTCCTCCAGCGACAGGCCGAAGTTCATGTAGCGCTCGAGATAAAGCGCCGTCATGTCGGCGTTGTGCGGGTTATCGAACCAGGCGCGGGAACGGAGCTTGGGCGTGTCGGGCATCAGTTGGAGACGATGTAGAAGTGTTCGACGGTCTTCGAGGTGTAGGTCTGGCCGGGATCGAGACGCGTCGTGGGGAAGGTGGGGTGATTGGGGCTGTCGGGATAGTGCTGGGTTTCGAAGGCGATGGCCTGGTGCTTGGTCAGCTTCTGGCCGCCCTTGCCGGCGATGGTGCCGTCGAGGAAATTGCCGGTGTACATCTGCACGCCGGGCTCGGTGGTCGAGATGGTCATGCCGCGGCCGGAGGTCTTGTCCTCCAGCGTCACCGCCAGCTTCGGCTGGGCCGTCACGCCGCCACGAATGATATAGTTGTGGTCGATGCCCTGGTTGCCGATGACGATCTGCGGATCGTTGGACGAGAGGCGGTCGTTGACCAGGCCAGGCGTCGTGAAGTCGAACGGCGTGCCCTTGACAGGCATTTCCTTGCCCGTCGGGATCAACGTCTTGTCGACCGGCAGGATGGCGTCGGATTCGATCTTCAGCGTGGCGTCGCTGGCCAGGCGCGTCGCCGGAATACCGCCCAGGTTATAGAGACCGTGGTTGGTCATGTTGATGACCGTCGGCTTGTCGGTGGTGGCCTTGTACGAGATGCTAAGGTCGTCATTGTCGTTGAGCGCATACGTGACCTCGGCGACCACCGTGCCGGGATAGCCCATGTCGCCATCCGGCGATGTCAGGGTGAAGGTGACGCTGGCGCCATCCGGGCCCTGGGTCACGTCCTTGATCGCCCAGTTGTGCTTGTCCCAGCCCTTGTCGCCGCCGTGCAGGCTATTGGGCTTGTTGTTGATCGGCAGGTGGTAGGTCTTGCCGTCCAGGGTGAACTGACCGTTGGCGATGCGGTTGGCATAGCGGCCGACCGTGACGTTGGTGAAATTGGGCGTCTTTTCATAGCCCTCGATCGAATCGTAGCCGATGACGATATCGCCGGGCGTGCCGGTCTTGTCCGGCACCATCAGGTCCTGCATGGCGGCGCCATAGGTGATGAGGCGCACGCTCATGCCCTTGGTGTTCTTCAGTTCCACCGCCTCGACCTTGGTGCCGTCGGACAGGGCGCCCCAGTCGGCGCGTGTCGCCGTCACACCTGCCGGCGCCGCCGTCGTGGCGGCCTTTTGCGAACAGGCGCCAAGCGCTGTCGTGGCGGCGAGGGCAAGGATCAGCGCGGCGGTGCGGCTGCGGCGGGACAAAAGGCTCATGGCTTGCAACTCCCTGATATGTGCGTGGCCGCGTCTTTTACGGCGGCTCCGGCTCTGTTCATAGACCGCCGGAATATAGTCGGACAATAGAAAAATAAGCTCAGCCCGGGCTCAGGGCGCGCTGGGTGTCTTCATGCGCCATGCGGATCAGCGATTCCATGCACCAGCGCGCCGCGCTGGCGTCTCCGCGCGCGATGGCCTCGAAAACGCGTTCATGGTTGGGGATCGGATCGTGCAGTTCGACCTTGTGCACGGTCTTGAAGCGCGTCGTCCAACTGACGGCGGCCTCAATCGACGACGACAGCGACGCCAGCGCTTCGTTGTGCGTCGCCTGGATCAGGGCGTGGTGGAAGGCGACATCGGCGCGGCGACCGGCTTCGGTGGCCAGGGTCTCGGCCTTCATGACGGAAAGCGCGGCGCGCATGGCCTCGACGTCTTCGTCGTCCCGGCGCTGGGCGGCCAGTTCGGCGGCGGCCGGTTCGGTGATCAGGCGCAGCTCGAACAGGGCCTTGATGAAGGTCGGCGACGGCTCGGTCTCGAACATCCAGCCCAGCACTTCGGGGTCAAGCAGGTTCCAGCGCGCGCGCTCGGTAACGCGGGTGCCGGTCTTGGGGCGGCTTTCGACCATGCCCTTGGCGGCGAGAATCCGGATGGCTTCGCGATAAGCGGACCGCGAGATGGCGAGGCTGGACGACGATTCGATTTCGTTGGGCAGGACCGCGCCCGGCGCATGGGTGCCGCGCAGGATGTCGATGCCCAGCCGCCGCGCCAGGGCGCCGTGCAGGCGGCCCTGGAACACCGGGCCGGCTAGCGGCGTCTCGATGCGTGCGGTTCGCGCGGCGCCCGATTTCAGCCTTCGCGCGGATGGCGAACGGCCTGAAGGCGACACGGGAGCAACGGTTTTGGTCATGTCCCCGTCATGCCATCGTTCGCAGGCTTTGACAAAACGAATTTACAACCGCTGCATCAGGCCGGGTTGTTCTTCGCCAGGAAGGCCAGGACCGGCGTCATCACCTCATCGCGCCACGCCTGGGTGCGGGTCCAGGTGTCCGTCGCCTTGGTCGTGACCAGGGTAACGTCCTTGCCCGCCGAGCGTAGGGCGCCGGCCATGCGCGCCGACTGCTGGTACTGCACGCGCGGATCGCTCTCGCTGTGCAGGATCAACACCGGCGCGGATGCGCGGGCAGCGGCCGGGGCCGGCGAGATGGAATCGAAATCGCTCGTGCCGTAGAGCCTTGCGAAATAGCGGTAGACGGGCGAGATTGTACCTTCGGGACCGGTGGCGATCATGCCCATCATCATCGACAGGTCGCTTTCACCGCCTATGTCCACGGCGCACGTGTATACGCCCTGCTGGAAGGTAACGCCGCACAAAGCCATGTAACCGCCAATGTACTCGCCCATGATGGCGACGCGCTTGGCATCGATAATGCCCTGCGCCGCCAAAGCCGCGACGCCGTCGGACAGGTCGGTCAACTGTTTGCCGCCGCCCCATTGCCCGCGCCCGGCGGTAACGAAGGCTTCGCCGTAGCCCCATGAACCGCGTGGATTGGCTTGCAGGACGGCATAGCCCGCCGTCGTCAACGCCTCGACCTGCCAGTCGACAGCCAGGCTGGCGGGTCTCGCGTCGTCGTCGAGAGGCAGTTTCATGGCATCGGCAGGCGCCAGGACGACCAGCGGCAGGCCGGTTGCAGGCTTGCCGGGGGGCAGGGCGAGAAAGGCCTCGATGTCCGTTCCGTCACTGGCCTTGTAGTTCAGCGGCTTCTTGTCGGCGAAGGACTCCGGCGCGATGTCGGGATAGGCCTGGCCGACCTCCATGCTCAGGCCGCTGGTGAAGTCGATATAATACCAGGTCCCGGCATCGTCGTCGCCTTCGCTGTAGACAATGGCGCGGGTGGCGTCGTCGGACCAGCCGTCCAGACGCATGCGATAGCCTGGCGTGGCAGCCTGCGCTTTTGTCGCGAGGTCGGCCAGGGATGTGTCGGAAAATTCGTACTGCGGCCAGCCGGCGACCGTGTGGGTGAAGCCGACGAGGCGGAAGCTGGTCGGATGAAAGATGGGGTCGCGGCTCGTGGCATCGTCGATCAGCGGCGCCGACAGACTGCCGTCCGGCGCCATCTCATGGTACGTGCCGACATCGCCGTCCCCAGGCATGCGCACCACGACGGAAACGCCGTCTCGGCCAAGCCCCAGGACGCGCGGCTGGTGGATATCGACGGTGGCATGGTACATCTGCTTCCATGAGCCGCCGGTATAATATTCTGCTGTCCAGCCGCGATTGTGGAAATAGTAGGCGCTGCGCGCCACCGGCGTGCCGTCGGGCTGAACGACCCAGCCGGACGTTTCGCGCGGCGCGCGGTCCAGCAGCTCGCCTTTGCCGCTGTCCGGATCGATGGCGTAAAGATAGGCGAAATCGCGTTCGGGACCGAAATGGCTGACGGCGGCCACCATGGCCTTGCCGCCGCGCACGATGGGATAGATGTCTTCGACTATGCCCGCCTGGAAATCGGAGATGGCTTCGAACAGGGTAATGCGGCTGTTGGCCGACACGTTGTAGATGTTGGCCAGGCGCACCGAGCCCGGGCCGGCTTCGGTGTTAAGCCGCCGCGCCGGCACCAGGGTGACGACGGCGACGTGACTGTTGCCGATCCAGGTAACCTTGTCGATGACAACGTCCCCGATGTCGATGCGTCCCGCCTTGCTGGCGGAAACGTCGAAGGGAAGCAGGGCCAGCCCGCCTTCGACGGCTGTCAGCGTGATATCGTGCAGACCGTCCGGCGACAGGGCTGGGAAGCGCACCGCCGGCATTTTCACCCAATCCTGCGGCTTGGCCGGTGCCGGCGTAGCGGCCTGGGCGAAGGCATGCGGCGCCAGGCTCAGCGCCAATCCGCCCGCGCCAGCGGCGCCCAGAAGGCGGCGGCGATTGAAGATAATGGGCATGGGAACTCCCTGATATGTATCTTGTTTCCCACGTTACTACCGCCTTGCTCCGGATGGCAACGCGAATCTCTTGCCGGGTGGCAGCGTTTCAGCGGCCGTGTCAGGCCGGCAACGGATCGGGTGGATTGTGCTGCTGCAGGAAGGCGACGATGGTTTTCATCATGTCGGTTCGTGCCGTCTCGTTGGTTTCCCAGTGATCCTCGTGATCGTATTCCGTGAAGGAAACGTCCTTGCCGGCCGCCTTCAGGGCCGCCACCATTTTCGTGCTCTGTTCGATCGGGACGACGGTGTCGTCGGTGCCGTGGATGATCAGGACCGGGATAGTGCACTTGCTGGCGTTCTGGACCGGAGACGCTGCGGCGTAGGTCGAAGGATCACCGAAATAGTCCTTCCAGTAATACCAGGCGCCGGTGTGCGTATCGGCCGAACCATAGGCGTCGGACCATTCAAGGAAGGAGGTGAGGTCGGACAGGCCTGCCACATCGACGGCGCAGTTATAGACGCCGGCGTCGAGCGTTGCCCCGGCCAGCGCGGCGTAACCGCCATAGGAAGCGCCGAAAATGCTCACACGCTTCGGATCGATCGTGCCCTGTGCCGCCAGGAAGCGTACGCCATCGGAAAGGTCGGTCTGCATCTTGCGGCCGATTTCGCCGTGGCCGGCATTGACGAAGGCCTCGCCATAACCATCCGAGCCGCGATAGTTGGGTTGCAGGACGGCGTAGCCGAGGCAGGCCAGGGTCTCGGTTTGCCAGTCGAGGCCGAGGTCGTCGCGCGCCTGCGGACCGCCATGGGGCAGAACGATGAGAGGCAGGTTTTTCGCATCGCGGTTCGGTGGCAGGGTGAGATAGGCTTCGATCCCCAGGCCGTCGGCCGCCTTGTAGGTAATGGCCTGTTTTTCGCTGATCCACTCGACCGGAATATCGGGATAGCAGGTGGCGACAGGGATCGTCTTGCCGGAGACAAAATCGATGAAATAATAGCTGCCGGCGTCATCGGAGCCTTCCGTATAGATGATGACCTTCCTGGGATCGTTGTCGGCAAAGTCCTGGATCAGCATACGGTAGCCGTCGACGGCGGCCTGGGCCTTCTTGACCGTATCGGCGCGCACCGGGTCGTCGTAGGCGTAGGTGCTCCAGCCGTTGGCCCTGATCATCCAGCCCTCCGGACGAAAGGTCAGGGGATCGAACAGCATGTCAGAGTGCGGTCCCTTGTCGGGCAAGGGAGCGGACAGCGTGCCATCCGCGCCGATCGTATGGTAATTGCCGACGCCTTCCACTGTCTTGTAAATGATGACCGATTTGCCGTCCGCGGCGAGGCCGATCAGGCTTGGCGGCTTCAGCCGCGATGTTTCGCTGTAGACCTGTTTCCAGTCGCCGTTGACATGAATGTCGAGGGTCCATTCGGCGGACTTGTGGTTGAATTCGGCCCGGCCGACTAGATCGCCCTGGGGCGTCATGATCCAGTCCTCGGTGTCCCATGACGTTCTATCCATCAGCTTGTATTTGGTATTGTCGTCGAGATCGAAACGGTAGAGGTACTTGAAATCATCCTTTTCATCGACGGGAAGGCTGGATGCCGTGATCCAGGTCTGGCCGTCCATGGTAATGACGTTCATGCCGCCATCGACGAAAGTGGCGAAACCGTCGACATGCGAGAAAAGGGTGTTCACCGTCTTCTTGCGGATATTGTAGATGGTGGCGATCGAGAAGGTGCCGCGGCCACCGGCGAAGCGTTCGATTTTCGAGGTCGCGAACGTCGAGAGGCAGAGGTGGTCCTCGTCCACCCAGAACAATCCGCCGATCTTGGCTGTACCGAGGTTGAACACCTGCGTTGCGTCGGTAGGCAGGTTGTACACGGTCATGTACTTGACACCGTCCTTCTCGCGGGTGAAGGCGATGCTCTGGCCCTGAGGCGAAAGACATACGTGATCCAGGTCCGGCGATTTCGCCCATTGATCGAAGGTCGGCGTGGGCGGCAGGGCAGCCGGCGCCGCGGCCTGCGCGGCTGAAAGACGAGGCAGCGCCAGGGCGAGGGCTGAGGCCCCGGTGGCGGTGATGAGCTTACGGCGGTCAATCATATCATATTCCCCAAGGTACTTGGTAGCAGGTGCGTGGTCCCGGCGGGCCTCGTGCCGCCGTCAGGCCGGCAGCGGGTCGGGCGGGTTGTGTTTCATCAGGAAATCGAGCGCCACCTTCATCATCTCGATGCGGGACGAACCGACCGTCTCCCAGTGATCCTGGCCCTTGTAGGTGACCAGCTGCACGTCCTTGCCGGCCTCCTTCATGGCTTTTTCCATGCGCTGGCTCTGGTCGATCGGCACCACGGTGTCGTCGGTGCCGTGGATCAGCAGGACCGGGCAGGAAGCCTTGGCCGCTTGGCGGGCGGGCGAGACATCGTTCCACGTGTTCTTGTCGCCGATGACCTGGATCCAGAACTGGACCTGCGGCGCCTGACGGCTGTCATAATTGGTCGTCAGGAAGTCGATCCATGGACTGAAGTCGGACAAGCCGGCCACCGACACGGCGCAGTTATAAACGCCCGGATCGAGCGTGGCGCCGGCCAGGGCTGCATAACCGCCGTAGGAGGCGCCGAAGATCGCCACGCGTTTCGCATCGACCGTGCCCTGCGCCGCCAGCCAGCGCACTCCGTCGCTGAGGTCGGTCTGCATCTTGCGTCCGATCTGGCCGTTGGCGGCGTCGGTAAAGGCGTCGCTGTAGCCGATCGAGCCGCGATAATTCGGCTGCAGCACCGCATAGCCGCGCGACGCCAGCACCTGGGCCTGCCAGTCGAAGTCGACATAGTCGCGGTCCCATGGGCCGCCATGCGGCAAAACGATCAGAGGCAGGTTCTTCGCCGCACGGAAGGGCGGCAGAGTCAGGTAGCCGTGAATGTCCAGCCCGTCGGCGGCCTTGTAGGCGACCGGCTGCTTCTGGGTGATCCATTCGGTCGGAATGTCTTCGTAGTTCTGGGCCAGCAGCACCAGGTTGCCGGTCGAGAAGTCCGAATAGTAGTAGCTGCCGGCGTCCTGCGGGCTTTCGCCGTAGAGGATCATCTTGCGCGGATCCTCGGCATATTCGGTGATGGCGACGCGGTAATCGTCGCCCATGACTGGCGACAACGCATCGGCCAGCTTCTTCAGCAGCGGATCGAAATAGTCGTAGGTGAACCAGTCGTCGTGGCGCTTGAAACCGGCCAGGTTGCCGGTGACGGGATGAAACAGGGGCGAACGCTCGCGCTGGTCGTCGCTGGGATCTATGGCGACGCTCAGGGCGCCGTTGGCGTCGATCTCGAAATAGTCGCCGTCGTTCTTTGTCTTGGTGTCGTCGCTGGCGTCCTCGTCGCGCGGCTTGGGGATATAGACCAGCACCGACTTGCCGTCGCGTCCCAGGCCTTCCAGATCGGGGATGGCCAGGCCCTGGTTCGATTTGTAGATCATCTTGAAATCGCTGTTGCCAGGCTTGCCATGATTATAAAACAGCGTCCATTCCTTGCGATCCCGGTCGAAATCGGAATAGGCCAGCGGAAAACCGTCGGGCGTGGTGATGAAGCCCTCGGTATCGTTGGTGCCCTTGTAGATCAGGTGGCCGCGGGCATCATCGAGCGTGAAGCTATAGAGGCAAACCTCATAGCCGTCCGCCATGTGGTAGTTCTGCGCCGTGACGCGGTAGCCGTCGCTGGTCTTGATGCGCTCCACGCCGCCCAGGACGATGGCGTAGAAATCCTCCTCGCGCGAGAACAACAGCTTGGTATCGGCGCTATCGACATCGATCGAACGCGCCTGCTTGAACTCGTGCTTGTCGCCGGTGAAGCCGGGAAGGGCCACGGTCACCGAATTGGTCAGCACGACATGCTGGTTGTCGCCCCAGATCAGGTCGCGGACCTTGGCGGGCCCGAGGTTGATCAGCTTGTTGCCGTCGTCGCCGATATGAAAATGCATCAGCACCTTGTCGTCGCCTTTTTGCGACACCAGGCCGACGCGCGTGCCGTCGGGCGACAGGGAGATATGGTCGACCAGGGGTGAGGCGGCATAGACGTCGACATCGGGCATGGGCGTGGTCGGCTTGGCCGGTGCGGCGTCATCGGCGCACGCGCTCCACGGCAGGACGCCGGCCGCGACGGCGGCACCCGACAGCCGCAACAGATCGCGGCGGTTGCTGAACGGTTTCACGAAAAAATCCCCCGAACCTTACTGAAACGGAGGTTATGCCTTCAGCTTTCGTTACGCAAGGGCCGTTGCACGAACTGGTTGCGGAACCAGGTGGTCTGGCGCTTGGCGTAGTTGCGTGTCTTCTGCCGCGCCAGGGCCAGGGCATCGGGCAACGCCATCTCGCCACGCAGATATGCCGTGAATTCGGCCAGACCCAGCACCCGCATGATCGGCCAGCCGGGCTGCAGGCCCTTGCCGATCAATGCGTGCACCTCGTCGAGGGCGCCGTCATTCAGCATGAGCTGGAGCCGGTCGTCGCAGCGGCGATAAAGCTCCGTGCGCTCCGGTTGCAGTATCTCGAACGTATAGGATCCCGGCTCCAGTCCGTCCTGGCCTCCGCCTTGCCAGTCGCTCAAGGACCGGCCGGTTTCCAGCCAGACCTCGTAGGCTCGCGTCAGGCGCTGGCGGTCGTTGGCCAGGATGCGTGCCTCGGAGGCGGGATCATGCTGTTTCAGCCGGTCGCGGAAGGCCGGCTCACCGATATCACCGTAAAGGCTTCGGGCCTGCGTTCGCGCCGCTTCGCCGATGGCCGGTATCTCGGCCAGGCCGAAGACGAGGGCATTGAAATAGAGGCCCGTGCCGCCGGTGATGCACAGGGACGGCCCGCCTTTCAGCGCCGCGTCGATATGCGGCCGTGCGGCGCGTAGCCACTGGCCTACCGACCATGTGTCCTGGGGTTCGAGATGGCCGTAAAGCAGATGTTTCGCACGCGCCATGTCTTCGGCTGTCGGGCGCGCCGTCAGGATCGGCACATCGGCATAGAGCTGCATCGAATCGGCGTTGAGGATCGATCCGCCCGTCGCTTCCGCCCATACCAGGGCGCGCGCCGACTTGCCCGAGGCGGTCGGCCCGGCCAGCAGATGGATCGGGGCGTCGTTTTGCACTTTAAAGCCGGGCTTGGGAGGACTATGTGAACAGCGTCTCCGGGTTCTCTACTTGAGAGAACCCGGCAAGGGCAAGCGCCCGCCCTAGCCTTGCGAGGTGCCTTTGCGGCGCCTGAGCAAAATAATGAGAGTCTACATTGCCCGACCGCGATACAATCCTTGCCGCCCTGAACACCATCCGCGACCCGCAGACGGGTAACGGCCTGAGCGATGCCGGATTGGTGCGCGGCCTGGCTGTGTCGGGCGACCGCGCCGGCTTCATGATGGAGGTGCCTCGTAACCTGGCGGAAGCCTACGAACCGGTGCGCCAGGCTGCGGAGCGCGCCCTGACCGATCTGCCCGGCGTGGCCAGGGCGCAGGTGGTCCTGACCGCCGAACTGCCGCCCGCGCCGGTCAAGGCGCCGTCGGCCAAACTGTCCGACAAGGCGATCGATCAGAACCGGCCCAAGGCCCCGGTCGCCACGGCGCGGCCCGACCATGTCCGGGCGGTGATCGCCGTCGGATCCGGCAAGGGCGGTGTCGGCAAGTCGACCATTTCGCTTAGCCTGGCGCTCGGCCTGCGCGCCCTGGGGCTCAGCGTCGGTTTCCTCGACGCCGACATCTACGGCCCGTCGGCGCCGGTCATGCTGGGTATCCGTACGCCGCCGGAGTTCGGTGATGACAAGCTGATGATCCCGCCGGAAGCCTTCGGGCTGAAGGTCAATTCGGTCGGCTTCCTGGTCGATGCGGACCAGGCGATGATCTGGCGCGGGCCGATGGCGTCGCAGGCCCTGACCCAGCTCCTGACGCAGACGCGCTGGGGCACGGCGGAAAGACCGCTCGACCTGCTGGTCGTCGACCTGCCGCCCGGCACCGGCGACGTGCAGCTGACCCTGACGCAGAAGACGCTGATCGACGGCGGCATCGTGGTGTCGACGCCGCAGGACATGGCGCTGGCCGATGCGCGCCGCGCCGTCACTCTGTTCGGCAAGACCGGCATCCGCGTCCTGGGCGTGGTCGAGAACATGGCCTGGCTTTCGACACCCGCCGGCGAGATCGAAGTGTTCGGCCGTGGCGGCGCCCGCTCCATGGCGACGGAGCTTCAGGTGCCGTTCCTGGGGGAGGTGCCGCTCGATCCCGCCCTGCGCCAGGGCTGCGACAACGGGCGGCCTCTGGTCGCCGAAATGCCTGAAGGCGATATCGCCGGACGCTTCATCGCCATGGCCCGCCAGGTCGTAGCAGCGTTATAATTTCGCGGCCCCGGCGAAAGCCAACCTTGCCCGATTGCCTATTTAGGCGTATTGAAGCCCCTCTGTATCTCTCGTAAATTGCGAAAATCTATACCTTTTCAGGGAGCTGGGTCATGTCCGCGTTTCGGGTCAACAGGAAAATTCTGATGCGCGGGGCGGCCCTGGCCGCGGCTGCTGCCACCGGCCTGCTGGCGGGTCAACCCCTGGCCGCCACCAAGTCGTCCGAGGTCAGGCAGGTCGTCACCGGCCCAGTGGCCCGTTACTGGGTCGACACGACCACGTCGTCGGGCTTCACCATGAGTGGCATGATGGGCGGTGGCCGTCCGTCGATGGGCTCGATCATGAGCGCCGCCATGGGCGGGGGCGGCCCGACCCACACCCTGCACCTGCGCCTTGGCTCGGAGCAGTCGGCTTCCGGCGATCCGGCGGCCGACCACCTGCCGCCGGCCGCGCTCGATGCCGGTAACGACCTGCCGCTGTATTACAAGCCGATCCAGGTCTCCTCGGGTCCGTCGACCTATGAACCTTCGCAACCCGACGATTCGAAGCCTGAAACGCCGCACGGCAAGATACTGATCTTCTGGGGCTGCGGCGAGCACGCGCCCAAGGACCAGCCCTATGTCATCGATCTTTCGAAGCTGACCGACGACACGGCGCGGCTGACCATGTTCCAGAAGATGATGACGCCGGTCCGTCTGGACGAGGTGCATCCGCCGGCGCCCGACAATTCCAAGACCTTCGGCGAATGGCCGAACGAAAAGACCAAGACGGGCGTCAAGCCGGATTCGTCCCTGGTCGGTTCGCATACGGTCAAGGGCAATTACAGCCCCGAAATCGACTTCCAGCTCGACCAGACCGAAGACTTCATGCCGGCGATCCAAGTCGCCGGCAACCAGCGCGACCAGGCCGGCGCCGTGCCGCTGACCTGGAATGCCATCCCGCAGTCGCAGGGCTGGGTGCTGACGGCCATCGGCGGCGGCCAGGACACGGTGGTGCTGTGGACCTCGGCGGCGTCGCAGGTCGGCTGGATGGCCGGCGCGCCCGACTACATGACCTCCGACGACATCGCCCGCCTGCTCAGCGACAAGATCCTGCTGCCCGGTTCGGCGACCAGTTGCACCGTGCCGGCCGAAGTGGCGAGCGCGGCCCAGAGCCTGCTCTACGGCATCACCGCCTATGGCGGCGAAACCAACATGGCCTATCCCGACCGGCCCAAGGACCCCAAGATTCCGTGGAACATCCAGTGGGAGACCAAGGTCCGCTATCGTTCGACCTCGGGCGGCATGCTGGGCCAGGACATGGGCGGCGGCCACGGTGGTGGCATGGGCGGCCTGTTCGGCGGCGGTCACAACGACGACGACCAGAGCGCCGACAGCGGCCAGTCCAGTTCCAGCGATTCGTCCTCCAGCGACGACGGCAAGAGCAAGAAAAAGAAGAAGGGCTCGATGTTCGGCGACATGATCAAGTCGGCCGTTGGCAGCTACATTCCATAACGACCGTCACAGCCGGCCGTTGACCGTTCGGCTGAGGATCACGCGCCCATTGCGCGTCACGGTGAAGGCGCCGCGGTAATCGCCGGCCGGCCATGACGCCGTCGTCAGTTTCTTGCCGACGAACATCTCGTACTGCGCCTTGTCGTGATCGAGCGGCGGCGTGTCCTGTCGCGCCATTTCGCCGTCCGGCCCGCTGAGAACGAGGCTTAACACATCGCCCTCATGCAGGCTGATGGCGCGGACATAGGCGACCAGGGCCGGGCTTTGGGTGCGCGGCATGGTGATGCCGCCGCGTTCGATGTCGTCCATGCTGACGGCGCGGGCGGCAAAGCCGATGTTGAGCACCTGCGTGTCGCGCCACGCCAGTTCGGCCCGGTCAGCGGGCCGCCACAATGAGGTCTTCAGATTCGCGCCGGCGTGGCAAACGGCGTCGGGACCGAACGGATCGATCTTCTGGCCGTTATGACGCACGCTGAGGTGCAGGTGGACGAAGGCGGCGTCGCCCGACTGGCCGACCAGGCCCAGCCGGTCACCGGTCCTGACGTTCTGGCCGACGTGTACCGCCACCGATCCCTGGCGCATATGGCAGTACTGCGTCTCCCAGCCGTCGGCGTGACGCAGCACGACGCCATTGCCGCATTCCTTGCCCTTGACCAGATTTTCGTCGAAAGCACCGACATCGAAGTCCGGCTCGCCGTCGCGCAAGGCGGCCACCACGCCGTCGGCCGCGGCCAGGACGGCAACGCCGCGCGCCTGGGCCATCTTGTCCGGCAGGCGGAAATCGGTGCCGTCGTGGCCGTCATAGCTTTCTGTGCCGCAGGTATAATCCGACGCGCCCGACTCGGCGTCATGGTCGAAATACTGCTGGATCAGGCAATCGCGGCCCAGCGTGCAGGCGATCGGCTTGGCCAACGAGATGCCAGTCATGACCGCCGGCGCGGCATGGACAGGTAGAGCGAAAATGAGGACGGCAGCCAGGATCAGTGTGCGCATGACCTCACCCTTTCGCGATACGCTCGTAAATCTTCAATGTGAAAGCATGATCGTCGCCGTCGGCCCGTTCGTGCGGCTCGGCGCTGACAAGCCGCCACTGCGCCGGATCGAGCGGCGGGAAATGGGTGTCGCCATCGACCGTGGCCTGGATCTCGGTCAGGTAGACCCGGTCGGCCCGAGGCAAGGCCTGGGCGAAGACATTGGCCCCGCCGATGACACAGATTTCCTCGGCGCCGTCGTCGATGGCGTGTTCACGCGCGATGTCGAGCGCCTCGAACAGGGTCGAACAGACGATGCCGCCCTCGGCTTCGAACTTGACATCGCGGCTCAGCACCAGGTTCAACCTGCCGGGCAGGGGCTTGCGCGGCAGTGAATCCCATGTCGTCGACCCCATGATGATCGGCTTGGCGTCGGTGATCCGCTTGAATAGCTTGAGATCGGAACGAATATGCCACGGCAGGCCGCCGGCTTTTCCGATAACGCCGTTCTCGCTTGCCGCCACCACCAGCGACAGGCGCACTTTCAGGTTCATACCGCCACCGGGGCTTTGAGCGCAGGATGCGACTGGTAATTTTCCAGCGTCAGATCGCTGTAATCGAAGCCGAACAGGTCGGTCTTCGGCGCCAGTTTCAGCGTGGGAAATGTGAACGGCGTGCGCGTCAGCTGAATCTGCGCCTGCTCCATGTGATTGAGATAGAGGTGGACGTCGCCGAAGCTGTGCACGAAGTCGCCGGGCTCAAGACCGACCGCCTGGGCCACCATGTGGGTCAGGAGCGCATAGGAGGCGATATTGAACGGCACGCCCAGGAAGATGTCGGCCGACCGCTGGTAAAGCTGGCACGACAATTTCCCCTCGGCGACAAAGAACTGGAACAGGCAATGGCACGGCGGCAGGGCCATGTCGTCGACCTCGGCCGGATTCCACGCTGATATGACGTGACGGCGCGAATAGGGATTGGTTTTCAGATTCTGGACCAGCAGCGCCATCTGGTCGATGACACGACCGTCCGGCGCGGCCCACGACCGCCACTGCTTGCCGTAGACGGGACCAAGATCGCCGTTGTCGTCGGCCCATTCGTCCCAGATGCTAACGCCGTGGTCGTGCAGATACCTGACATTGGTATCGCCGCGCAGGAACCACAGAAGCTCGACCGCCACCGATTTGAAGTGCACCTTCTTGGTGGTCAGGAGCGGAAAGCCCTTTGACAGATCGAAGCGGATCTGGCGCCCGAACAGGCCCAGCGTGCCCGTGCCGGTGCGGTCGGCGCGCTCGACGCCGTTATCGATCAGGTCGCGCAGCAGGTTGAGGTATTGATATTCGGGGTGATCGAACATGCGGGGCACACTATAACAGGCGGCGATTCTGAACCGATTATAGCCGAGGTATGCCGCCATGTCCCTGCCCGTTTATTATGCGCGCGATTGCGACCTCGACCTGATCCGGCAGGCGAGGGTCCTGGTCATCGGCTATGGCTCGCAAGGCCGGATGCAGGCGCTGAACGCGCGTGATTCCGGCGTGGCCGATATCCGCGTCGCGCTGAAACCCGGCTCGGCGACGCGATCAAAAGCTGAGGCCGATGGCTTCGCGGTGGTGACGGTGGCACAAGGCGTCAGGTGGGCCGAGGTCGTCGTCGTCCTGACCTCGGACGAGGCGCACCAGGCCCTGTTTCGCGACGAGATCGCGCCGAATCTTAAGAAAAATCAATCATTGATATTTGCTCACGGCCTGTCGGTGCGTTTCGGTCTGGTCCAGCCGCCGCCCGATGTCGATGTGATCCTAGTCTCGCCCAAGGGGATCGGTCCGCGCATCCGCGATCTCTATGTGGCGGGCGAGGGGGTGTTCTGTCTGTTCGGCGTCCATCAGGACGCCTTGGGCCGCGCCAAGGCTATGGGCCTATCCTACGCCGCTGCACTCGGTTGCGGCCGCAAGGGCATTTTCGAAACCACCTTCCGCGACGAATGCGAAAGCGACCTGTTCGGTGAGCAGGTGGTGCTGTGCGGCGGCACGCGCGAACTGGTAACCAACGGCTTCCAGACCCTGGTCGACGCCGGCTATCCGCCGGAGGTGGCGTGGTTCGAAACCTGCTACGAACTGAAGCTGGTGGTCGACCTGTTGTGGGAGCTCGGCATGTCGGGCGGCTTCGGGAAGATTTCCAACACCGCCGAATATGGCGCCTATCTCACCGGCCCGCGCGTCGTCGGCGATCCGTCGCGCGCCGCCATGCAGGAGGTGCTGAAAGAGGTTCAGTCGGGCGATTTCGTCCGCCGCCTGATGGCGGACTACAATGCGGGCAGTCCGGACCTCAAGGCGCGCCGCGCCGCGCTCGAGGACAACGCGCTGGATCGCACCAAGCGCTATCTCGACGGCGTGGCGAAGAACGCCGGTATTTAGACTTTCGCTAACCCTTTCTGTTAACCTGTGGGTCATGAGCGATACCGTCACGACCGCTACACCGGAAAAACGCGCCGATATCCAGGGCCTGCGCGGTCTGGCGGTATTGGCCGTTGTCGTGTTCCATGCCGCGCGCAACGTGTTGCCGGGCGGCTTCGCCGGCGTCGATGTGTTCTTCGTCATTTCCGGATTCCTGATAACGAAGATCCTGCTCGGCGGTCTGGATGGCGCGGGCTTGTCGCTGCTCGACTTCTATCGCCACCGCGTCCGCCGCCTGTTTCCGGCTCTGTATGTTGTGATCGCGGCGACCTTGCTGCTGGGTCTGGCTATATTACCGCCGAAGCTGCTGAAGGAACTGGTGTTCACTCAGTTCTTCACCTCGCTGTTCCTGTCGAACTTCGCCTTCGCGCGCCTGGCCGGTTATTTCGACACGGCCGCGTCGTTGAAGCCTTTGCTGCATACCTGGTCGCTCGGCGTCGAGGAGCAGTTCTATCTTGTCTATCCGGGCATACTTCTGGCCGTCTGGAAATTTGCCCGCCGCCACCTGTGGACGGTTCTCGCAGTTCTGGCCGTGGTGTCGTTCGGCCTGGCTGAGTGGTCGCTGGTCAGCAATCCAGAGGCCGACTTTTACCTGCCGCAGTCACGCGCCTTCGAACTGCTCGTCGGCGCCGTATGCGTCGGCGCCGAACGGCGCCTTGCCTTGTCGGACACAGTGAAACGCTGGCTGTCCGTGGCTGGCCTGCTGCTGGTCGTCGTCAGCTTTGGCGTACTGAACGACGGCCTTCCTTTTCCAGGCCTCTGGGCCTTGCCGCCCTGCCTTGGCGCGGCACTCCTGCTGGTGATGCGCGACGGTTTCGCCGGCCGGCTGCTGACGGCGCCGCCACTGGTCTATACCGGCGACCTGTCCTATTCGCTCTATCTGTGGCACTGGCCGTTGCTGGTCTTCGCGCGGCTGGTCCTCGGTGACCAGGTCTGGGTCACCCTGGTCTGCATTGCCGCCGCTTTCGGCGCGGCCTGGCTGTCGCGGCGCTTCATCGAACTGCCGTTTCTCGAAGGCCACGTCCGCCGTGTCTGGCTGTGGGGGGGCGTGGCCATGGCCGCATCGATCGTCGCCGCCGTGCTGGTTTTCCAGGCCAATGGCTTGCCTGGCCGCTTCAATGCGCACGAGCAGGCGGCCTTCGCCGCGTCCGACGATTACGACCACGACCGTGGTCGGTGCCACCTCGCCAAGGACCGGCTGATGGATTACGCCAGGACCTGCGTCTATGGCGATCCGCACGCCGATCCGTCGATCGCCGTCTGGGGCGACAGTCACGGCGCCGAGCTGTCCGTCGCCCTGGGCCGTTGCCTGGCCGCGCAACACCTGGCGGTGCGCCAGATCACGGCCTCCGCCTGCCCGCCCAGCGTCGGCTACGACATTCGCTACAACCGCGCCTGCCGCGAGCACAATGCCGACACCCTGGCCCACCTCAAGGCCGACAGCCGCGTCAAAACCGTCATCCTGACCGCCAACTACCTGCGCTACGACAACGACGAGAGCGCGGCCATGCTGGGCGGGCTTGAGATCAGCGCGCTGGAACTGCAGAACGCCGGCAAACAGGTGGTGATCGTCTATCCGCTGCCGGTTTATGGCTTCGATCCGCCGTCGCAGGCGGGCCTGGCCCTGCGCCTTGGCCGCGACCCCGCCGCCATCGGCATGAGCCGCGCCGATTTCGACCGCGACAACCGCCTGGTGACGACCGAACTCGACGGCTTCACCGCCGCCCATGGCATCCTGCCTTTGCGTCCTGCCGACATGCTCTGTGACGCCAGCCTGTGCCGCGTCTATAATGCGAAACTCGGAGTGCTCTATTTCAACAACCAGCACCTGAGCCTGACCGGCGCCGGCTTGCTGGCGGACAGGCTCATGTCATTGAAGCCACAATGACGCCCGTTTGCCTGTCGCGAATGGATCGGTTATTCTGAGGCAGAAGGAAACCGACATGGCGACACTGGAACGCATTACGCTAAAGCCGGAAGTGATGGGCGGAAAGGCCTGTATTCGCGGCATGCGCGTTACGGTCGGCATGATCGTTGGCCAGATCGGCAGCGGGCGCACCGTTGAAGATATTCTGGCTGACTATCCGTACCTCGAACGCGAGGACGTGCTCCAGGCCTTGCTTTACGCCGCTTGGCGCGCCGAGGAACGCGAGATCGATCTGCCTGCGGCGGAATGAAACTGCTCATCGACATGAATCTGTCGCCGCGTTGGGTCGAGGCTCTTGCCGTCGAAGGCATTGAGGCCGTGCATTGGTCGGCTATCGGCGCACCCGATGCCACCGACACGGAAATCATGAGGCACGCTGTCCAAAACGGCTTCGTTGTTTTCACCATGACCTGGACTTTAGCGCTATCTTGGCGGCAAACGGAGGCACGCAGCCAAGTGTCATTCAGATACGTGGCGATGTCATCGATCCGGCCAGGCTAGGTTCAACCTTGATAGCGGCACTGACACGGGCCAGCGACGATCTGGCGTCGGGTGCCTTGCTGACAGTCGATACGGAACGGGCCCGGCTTCGTATTTTGCCACTCAGGCGCTGACTACCATCCCAACACCTCTTCCCCTCGCAGGATAGCCTCGACCGCATCGGTGTGCTTGCGCACGCCCCCGTCGTGCAGGATCAGCGGCGGCAGCAGGCGCAGCGGTGCTTTTCCCAACCTCTGTGCCCGAACGATGACACGCTTGGCGTCCTTGTCGGCGAACGGCTGGATCGGCCGGACCAGGAACGAGCCGGCCTTGGGGCCTAATCCGGCCAGCAGGTCCGGCAACCGATCGGCGCGATGGATGAAGACGATGTCGCCGCTGTCCTTCACCGCCGCCAGTGCGAAGCTCAGCCAGGCTTCAAGCCCGTCGTCAGCGATCCAGGCCGGCCGCTTGGCGTCGTGCGGCGCGCGCAGGGTGTCCGGGTCGTCGAAATAGGGCGGGTTCGAGAAAACAAGATCGAAGCGCTTCAGCCCGAACCCCTTGAAACCATTGCCGATATCGCCATCGATAACCGCGACATCGTCCCAGCCGTTGAGTACGGCATTGTCCCGCGCCAACCGCGCATAGTCCGTCTCGCGTTCGATACCTGTCAGATGAAGCCCCGGACAACGGGCCTTCAGGCTCAGCAGCGCCCCGCCCGCGCCACAACCCAGTTCCAGCGCGCGCGTCTTCGGCCCAAGTCCCGCGCATGCCGCCGCCAGTAGGGCGCCATCCATTCCGACGCGGTAGCCCTTGACAGGCTGCATCACTTTGACGCGCCCGCCCAGCAGGTGCGTCGGTGTCGTTTCTGTGACAGACTGGAGAGAGGACGTGTTCATTTTGCCGGTTTTTTACGCGCCTGTGCTTGCCGGATATGCCACAGTGGGGGATTAAAGGCTATCTTGCCGCCTTGCCTGTACCGTAAAGGCGGTTTAATGGCCTAAGGCTTGTCTTGGAGTTAAGGATTTGGATTCGGCCAATATCGAAACCGCGCGCCCGGAAACCGGGAAAACCGCGCAGAAAGCCGACGTCAAGGCGCTGGTGGCCCTGACCGACGCCGACATGGTCCGGGTCAACGCCTTGATCACGGCGCGGATGCAGTCCGAGGTCGCCGTGATCCCGGCCCTGGCCGAACACCTGATCGCCGCTGGTGGCAAGCGCCTGCGCCCGCTGTTGTGCGTCGCCGCCGCGCGCCTGTGCGGCACGGCCAACGACAACCACCACAAGCTGTCCGCAGCCGTCGAGTTCATCCACACCGCCACTCTTCTGCATGACGACGTGGTCGATTCGTCGCAGCTGCGCCGCGGCAAGGTCGCCGCCCACCTAATCTGGGGCGCGCCGTCGTCGGTGCTGGTCGGCGATTTCCTGTTCGCCCGCGCCTTCGAGCTGATGGTCGAGACGGGCTCTCTGCGCGCGCTGGATATCCTGTCCAAGGCGTCGGCCGTCATCACCCAGGGCGAGGTTCTGCAACTGATGAAGGCCTTCGATCTCAACCTCAGCCAGTCCGACTATATCGAGATCATTTCATCCAAGACCGCCGCCCTGTTTTCGGCGGCCTCGGAATCGGGCGCGGTCGCCGCCGACGCTTCCGAGGAGAGGATTACCGCGCTCTATTCCTACGGCCTCAATCTGGGCCTCGCTTTCCAGATCCAGGACGACGTTCTCGACTATCAGGGCGGCGACCTCGGCAAGAACGCCGGCGATGACTTTGCCGAGGGCAAGTCGACCTTGCCGCTGATCCTGGCGATGAAGGCCACCCGCGCCAGCGACGCGCCGTTCTGGGAACGGACCATCGGCCGCCGCGAACAGAAGCCCGGCGACTTCCAGCACGCCCAGGCACTGATGCAGGCCACCGGCGCGCTCGACGCCTCGCGCGCCGTCGCCCGGACCTATGCCGACAAGGCGCGCGCGGCACTGTCCGTGTTCGAGGCCGGGGCCTGGCGGACCGCGCTGGAAGACCTGGCCGCCTACAGCGTCGAACGCCAGACCTAGGTGGTGGCCGCGCCGCTTCACGCCAGAGAACCCCGGTTCCATGAGCTGGACATCCTGCGCGGGCTGGCGGCGATCACCGTCGTCGTCTTTCACTACAAGCATTTCTTGCTGATCAGCGACGCTGCCGGCTTCGATTACAGCCACATGCCGTTCAGCACCGTGCTGATGCCCCTGTACGTTTTCGGTCAGTTCTTCGTCGAGCTGTTCTTCGCCATTTCGGGCTATGTCTTTTTCTGGCTTTATGCCCAGGGGGTCGAGCAGCGCCGCACCGGTCCATGGAGCTTCTTCGTCGCCCGCTTCGCGCGACTTTATCCGCTTTATCTCGTCACCCTTCTGGTCGTGGCCGCTTTGCAGGCGGTCTATCGCAGCCATTACGGCGCCGATTTCATCTATAAGGACGACAGCCTCGGCGCCTTCGTCCTCAACCTGTTCATGGTCCAGCAGTGGGTACCGTCGGCCATCCAGTCATTCAACGGCCCCGCCTGGTCGATCTCGGTCGAGGTCTTCCTTTACGCCGTATTCTTCGCCCTGTGCTGGTTCCGGCTGAACCGTCCGTGGATGCTGGTCCTGCTGTTCGTCGTCGGCGCGGTAGTGCGCGTGCACAGCGATCCGACGGTCGATTTCGTGCGCGGTGTGCCGAGCTTCTTCGAAGGCGGCCTGGTGTATTATCTTGTCCAGACACTGCGCCGGCACGAGGTATGGCGCAGGCGTGCCGTCATCGGCCTGGCCGTCGCCCTGCCGGCCATGTGGGCGCTCAGCTATGCGCGCGGGTTTCAGCCGATCAACGTCCTGGTGGCGCCGGGGCTCCTCAATGCCGTCTTCAGCGTCGTGACGTTCCTCTATATTCTGCTGCCCCTGACCCTGCTGGCGATCGGCCTGATGCAGGATCACTGGAAGGCCGCCTGGTTGAGCCGCGACAGCCTGCACAGGGTGTCGTGGATTGGCGACATCAGCTATTCGATCTACCTGATCCATTTCCCCTTGCAGCTCCTGGTCATGCTGGGACTGGCGCGCCTGCCGTTTGCCGTTCGCGCGCATATTTTCGCCTCGCCGTTTTCGCTGCTGGGTTTCATGGCGGCCGCGGCGGGACTGGCCTGGCTCAGCTTCCATTATTTCGAAATGCCGCTACGCCGTTACCTCACACGGCGCATGCGCCCTCTGGCGTCACAGGCGGCGGCGGAGTAGAAGGCTGCATCCATGGAGATGCTCATGCCTGATTCCACCGGCGCCTTCGTAGGCAAGGCCACCAGCGACGAAATCCTGCTCTACAACCGCGCCAACCGCCACGGCCTGATCGCCGGCGCCACCGGCACGGGCAAGACCGTAACCCTCCAGGTCCTGGCCCAGGCCTTTTCCGACGCCGGCATCCCGGTCTTCGCCGCCGACATCAAGGGCGACCTCTCGGGCATCGCCATGCCGGGCGTGATGAACGACAAGCTGACGGAGAGGGCGCAAGGCATGGGTCTGACGCTCCAGCCCGCCGCCGCGCCCGTCGTCTTCTGGGACCTCTACGGCCAGAAAGGCCACCCGATCCGCGCCACGGTGTCCGAGATGGGGCCGCTGCTGCTGGCACGCCTGCTGGAACTCAACGATGTCCAGGAAGGCGTGCTCAACATCGCCTTCGCCGTCGCCGACAAGGAAGGCCTGCTGCTGCTCGATCTCAACGATCTGCGCGCCATGCTGAACCACGTATCGGACAACGCCAAGGACCTGAGCCAGCAGTACGGCCAGGTGACGCCGACCACGGTCGCCACCATCCTGCGCCAGCTCCTGACCCTGGAAAATCAAGGCGCGGCGCAGTTCTTCGGCGAGCCGGCGCTGAAGCTCGAAGACCTGATGCGCACCAATATTGCCGGCAAGGGTTATGTCAACGTCTTGGCGTCCGACCGGCTGATGCAGAATCCCAAGCTCTACTCGACCTTCCTGCTGTGGCTGATGTCGGAGCTGTTCGAGGTCATGCCGGAGGTCGGCGACCCTGACAAGCCGCGCCTGGTCTTCTTCTTCGACGAGGCCCACCTTTTGTTTAACGAGGCTTCGCCGGCCCTGTTGCAGAAGATCGAGCAGGTGGTGCGCCTGATCCGCTCCAAGGGCGTCGGAATCTATTTCATCACCCAGAACCCGGCCGACGTGCCCGACACCGTGCTGGGCCAGCTCGGCAACCGCGTCCAGCATGCCCTGCGCGCCTATACGCCGGCCGAACAGAAGGGCCTGAAGGCGGCGGCGGATTCGTTTCGCGTCAATCCCGCCTTTGATACCCTGGAAGCCTTGCAGGCACTGGGGACAGGTGAGGCGCTGGTGTCGCTGCTCGATGCCAAGGGCACGCCCAACATCTGCGACAAGACCCTGATCCGCCCGCCGGCGTCGCGCCTGGGACCGGTGACCGACGACGAACGCAAGGCGATCATCGCTGCCTCTCCGGTGGCCGGCGTTTATGACACGCCGGTCGACCGCCAGTCGGCCTATGAGGTGCTGCAATCGCGTGTCGCGGCAGCGCAAGCCTCGGCGCCACCACCTCCGCCAACACCGGAACAGAAGGCCGAAGCGAAGGCTGCGCAGCAGGCGGAAATCCTCGCGGCGCGCCAGCAGGCGGAGACGCAGAAGGAAAAGGACCGCCAGACCCAACAGACGATCAAGGCAGTGGAATCGGTCGCCGTACCGATCATCCGCAGCGTCGGCATCGCCATCATGGGCAGCCTGGTACGCGGCATGATGGGCAATACGAGAAGACGATAAGACGACTTACTTTTCCTTCCCCGTTCACGGCAACTCCGTTGTGGGGCAAGGCGGCATCGCGAGGCGATGACGGAAGGGGAAAGCCTGCGTTCGTAACGAACTCTACAGGTGACGTTAGTCGACGCGGCCGAAGTCGATCAGGTTGAACACCGTCATGACGATGAGAAATCCGGCGAGAATGGCGATGGCAGTCATGATCGGCTCCGCGAACTGTAAGGCCCTCCTGTAGCCGTATCGAGCCTGCGCCGCAAGGTCTGGTGAATTTTTGCCGCAACTGCGAACAAGACCTTGCCAACCGTTCGCAATCGGATCAATCCTTGCGGTCATGCAGGACTGGAAGAAAGTCGTCGAGCCTTATTCGCGGCCGCTGTTTTTCGCCTATTCGCGGGCGACGCGGGGCAAGACGCTGGGCGTGCGTGGCCTGGTGCTGGATGACAAGGGCCGCGTCCTGCTGATCGAGCACACCTATCTCGACGGCTGGTGGCTGCCCGGCGGTGGCGTCGACGCCATGGAGACGGCCCATGCCGCCGTGGCGCGTGAACTGCGCGAGGAAGCCGGCGTTAGTCCGCTGGAGTTGCCGAAACTGCTGTCGGTCCATTCCAACGAACGTTTCTTTCCGGGCGACCATGTGCTGCTGTTCCGCGTCGACCGGTGGGAGCCATGCGAAATGACCTCGCACGCCGAGATCAAGAACGTCGACTTTTTCGAGGTCGACAAGCTGCCGGACAACATCAATGGCGGTTCGCTGCGCAGGATTCAGGAAGCTCTGCTCGGTTTCCCGCAGGATCCCCTGTGGTGACTATTCCGCCGGCGTGATGCGGCGGGCCAGGCTCCAGGCTTCCAGGCGCTGGATCAGGCCGCGGGCCCAGCGCCGCGACGGCTTTTCGTAATAATAATGCGCCAGCGCCGCCAGGCCGATTGAGGCGGCGATCGAGATGACGACCCAGGTCATGCTTGACAGGCCAAGGTCGAAGCCCCAGGCCGGAAACGACTTGAGTAGGATCTTCTGTACCAGGTCGTGGACCAGGTAGAGCGCGAACGACACCACGCCCAGCCAGTAGGCGACGCGGCCCTGTAGCAGGCGCGCCACCGGCCCCTCGTCGTGGCTCAATGACATGATCAGGGCGGCGAAGACCGGGATCAGCAAGAGATCGGTGCGGGTGAAGCACAGCAGGTACAGCGCCGTTGCCAGCAAAAGCAGCGAGGCGCGCGCCGGCATCCAGCCGCGGAAACGGAACGCCACCAGGCCGATATAGAACGACGCCAGGCAGCGCAGGGTCGTGCCCGGCGCATAGGAATGAACGACATTGAGCTGGCCCGGCAGGTGGCGCGTCTTCGTCATCCACAACGGACCGAAGGCGACGGCGAAGAGCATCGCGAAGCTGATCGCCACACCGATCAGGGCGTAGCGGCGCGGCAGCCACATGGCGACGATGATGCTGAGCGGGAACAAGAGATAGGCCGCCCATTCGGTCGAGATCGACCATGACGGCGGCACGATGGAATAGGCCAGGCCCCAGACGTGGGTCATGGTCAGGTTGGCGGGCAGGGCGCGCAGGACGCTGTCGTCGAAGCGGTAGGTGTCCGACAGGACGGTGGTGATCAGCACCGCCGTGATCAGCGTCATTAGGATATACAGCGGATAGATGCGCGCCAGCCGCAGCAGCAGGAACGACTTGAAATTGCTGAGCGAAAAGCCATTCTCGAACAGTCCGCCATAGGTCATGGCCATGACGAAGCCCGACAGGATGAAAAACAGGTCGACGGCCATGTACCCATGGCTGATGAACGGCCGGACCAGGGCCGGGAAGGCATGCAGGCCGTTGGCATGGAAGAAGACCACATACAGCGCAGCTATGCCGCGCAGGCCGGTCAGGGCCTTGATCTCGCCGTTCGGAGAAGAAGCGGAGGTCGACATGAAACTCGAAAAACGGGGCTGCGCGCCGCGCTCCTATAGTCGCTTTCGCATCCGCAGCAAAGGGCTGGCTCACGGTGGTGTGATAAGGAATTGTTACAGTGATGAAAAGGAGCCGAGGAAAGGATGGGGCGTCTTGTTTGTTCCTCCCACTGCCGCTTTCTTGTACGGCGGCGGTGCACGTCCCATCTGTAAACCCCGATGCCAAGCGTATAGACTCGAGTCGTGTCTGAAGAAGCTGAAATCGTCATCCCCACGCCGGACGGTCTGGCGCCCGCCGATCCCCTGATCGGCGCTGAGCTGATCCGCCATGAGGCGAAGCTGGCGCCCGACAAGCCGGGCGTCTACCGCATGCTGGGCGCCGACGGCGAGGTGCTCTATGTCGGCAAGGCCAAGTCGTTGAAGAAGCGCGTGCTGCAATATGCCCAGGGCCGCTTTCATACCCAGCGTATCGGCCGCATGGTCGCCCAGACGCGCGAAATGGTGCTGATCCGCACCGATACCGAAGGCGAGGCCCTGCTGCTGGAAGCACGACTGATCAAGGCGCTGAAACCGCGCTATAACGTCCTGCTGCGCGACGACAAGATGTTCGCCGAGATCCTGGTGCGCAAGGACCACGAGGCGCCGCAGATCACCAAGCACCGCGGCGCCCATACCATTGCGGGCAATTATTACGGCCCGTTTGCCTCGACCGGGGCGGTCAACCGCACGCTCGATACCCTGCAGAAGGCGTTCCTGCTGCGTACCTGCACCGACTCGACCTATGCCGGCCGCACCCGGCCGTGCATGCTGCACCAGATCAAGCGCTGTTCGGCGCCGTGCACCGGCGTCATCTCGCTCGACGACTATGCCGACCTGGCCGGCCAGGCGGACGCCTTCCTGCGCGGCAAGAGCCGTGCGGTCATCGCCAGGATGTCGAGCGAGATGATGCAGGCGTCGGACGAGATGGATTTCGAGCGCGCCGCCCACCTGCGCGACCGGGTGCGCGCGCTGAACCACGTCGCCATGTCGTCCTCGGTCGACCTCAATGAGGAGGAGGCCGACGTCTTCGCCGTCTTCGTCGAAGGTGGGGCGGCCTGCGTGCAGAGCGTGTTCTACCGCGCCGGCCAGAACTGGGGCGACCGCGCCTACTTCCCGCGCATTGACGCCGAGGATACCGAAGGCACGGTGCTCGACGCCTTCCTGGGCCAGTTCTACCAGGACCGCCAGGTGCCGCGCCTGATCCTGTTGTCGCACGACCTTTCCGAACCCGACCTGATGAGCGAGGCGCTATCCTTGCGCCGCGAGAAGCGGGTGACGATCAACCGGCCGCAGCGCGGGCCGAAGTGCGAACTGGTCCAGCACGCCGTCAACAATGCCCGCGCCGCGCTCGGCCGCCGGTTGGCCGAACAGTCGGCGCAGTCGAAGCTGCTGGTCGGCGTGGCCGAGGCCTTCGGCCTCGACGCCCCGCCGATCCGCATCGAGGTTTACGACAACTCGCACCTGGGCGGCACCCACGCCGTCGGCGGCATGGTCGTCGCCGGGCCGGAAGGTTTCCTGAAGGGGCAGTACCGCAAGTTTACCATCCGCGACCTCGATACCGTGCCGGGGGACGATTACGCCATGATGGCCGAGGTTTTCCGCCGCCGCTTCATGCGCCTGATCAAGGAAAAGGACTTGCCCGAGGGTGAAAAGGGCTTCGGCCGGCCGGACCTGGTGCTGGTTGACGGCGGCCAGGGCCAGCTCGATGCGGTGCTCAAGGTGCTGGAGGAGCTGGGCCTCGACGATCTCAACATCGTCGGCGTCGCCAAGGGGCCGGACCGCGATGCCGGCCTGGAGCGCTTCTTCATGCCTGGGCGGCTGCCGTTCATGATGGAGCCGAAGTCGCCGGTTCTCTATTACCTGCAACGCCTGCGTGACGAAGCCCACCGTTACGCCATCGGCGCCAACCGACAAAAACGCGACAAGGCGATCAGCCAGAATCCGCTCGACGAGATCGATGGCATCGGCGCGCGGCGCAAGCGCGCCCTGTTGCAGGCCTTTGGTTCGGGTCGCGAGGTCGCCCGCGCCACCGCCGACGAACTGATGAAGGTCGAGGGCATTTCCGAAGCCCTGGCGCAGAAAATCTACGGCTTCTTCCACGCAGATTAGCGCCTGAGAGGGCTCTTCCATTTCTCCCTTGTTTTTTAACGCCGGTGGTGATCTTGTCCGCGCCAGTTCGCGAGGCGCCCATGACCGGTGAAAACGTCAATCCCATCCCCAATATCCTGACCATGATCCGGCTGATCGGCGGCGTCGTCATGTTCTGCCTGCTGGCGGCGGTGCCGGGCGGCATTCCGTTCCTCAACATCAATTCCGAGATGCTCGACGCCGTCCAGCGCTGGGGTGTCTACGTCTTCGTCATCGCCGCCCTGACCGACCTGTTCGACGGCATTCTGGCGCGGCAACTGCACGCCGAAAGCCAGTGGGGCGCCATCCTCGATCCGATCGCCGACAAGATCCTGGTCTGCGGTACGATCCTCGGTCTCTTCTGTGTCAAGTCCGGTGACGCCGTCTTCGCCCTGCCGGCGGCCTTCATCCTGTTCCGCGAATTTGCCGTCTCGGCCTTGCGTGAAACCGCCGCGGCCAAGGGTGTCAAGGTGCCGGTCAGCTTCCTCGGCAAGATTAAGACGACGGTCCAGCTGGTCGCGCTGGGTGCGCTGCTGGTCACCGAAAGCTGGAATGCCTTCGGCCTGCCGCTCGACTATTATGATACCGCCTTCATCGTTTCCAACCTGCTGCTGTTCGTCGCGGCGGTCATCTCGGTATGGTCGGGCGTGGCCTATTTCCTGGCCGCGCGCAAGGCGTTGTGATGGCATTCTCGCCACATGGAGAAACCGTAACCCACCTTACGGCGATTTAATTGGACCTTTAGACCGAAGTTCTAGATGTTGGCCTTGTAATACCGCAACCCGGTATGCCCAGGGGTTTCATGTCTCTCGCCTTATCCACGCTTATCTACGAATGGCGGCGCTATTTCGCGGCCATCATCGCTCTGGCGGTCGCCGGCCTGCTGGTGCTGGCCATGACCGGCATGTTCCTTGGCGTCGGCAAGGCCTTCACCGCCACCATCGACCGCTCGCCGGCCGAGGTCATGGTCTTGCCCGCCCAGGCCGAAAGCCTGTTCAGCAACAACAACGGCCTGCCGCGCCGCCTCATTCCGCTGGTCTATGAGCATCCGGACGTTCAGGAAGTCATGCCGCTCGACGGCAACTGGGCCTTCTGGTCTAACTTCCCCAAGCCGGGCGAGCCACAGAAGGGCAATGGCGTGCAGGTGATCGTCATCGACCCGACGCCGGGCGCGCTGACCGTGCCGAACGACTTCACGCCGGACATGCTGGCCACGCTGGAAGAGCCCTACGCCGTCATCATCGACCGTTCCAGCGAGGGCAAGCTGGGGGTCAAGGTCGGCGACGACGCCAAGATGAACGGCCTGACCGTCCATGTTCGCGCCACCACGGACGACTATCCGTCGATGTTCAACTCGATGGTCTTCGTGTCACGTCAGACCGCCAAGCTGCTCTATGTCGTGCAGGACGGACCGCGCGTCGGATCGCTGCTGGTCAAGATCAAGGACCCCAAACGCGCGACCCAGGTGGTCGCCGAACTGAACGCGCTGGGCAAGGGCGAATACAAGGCCTGGACGCGCGAGCAACTGTCGGCGGTGTCCGAACGCGGCATGCTCAAGGAAGGCGGCATCTCGGTGATGATCGGCTTTGCCGTCATCGTCGGCACCTTTATCGGCATCGTCATCACCTGGCAGACCCTGCAGGCGGCGATCCTGGCCAACATCAAGGAATTCGCCTCCCTGCGGGCGCTGGGTGTCTCGATGGGCTCCCTGCGCATGATCATCATGGAAATCAGCTTCTGGGTCGGTATCTTCGGCCTGGTCGTCACGGCGCTGCTGGTGTCAGGCATCACCCTGGTAGCCAAGGCCTTCGCGGTTCCGATGGACTTCCCCCTCTATATCGATATTCCGGTCTCGATCGTGCTGTTGCTGATCGCCATGCTGTCGGGCGTCTTCTCGCTCGGCGTTCTCAACAAGAGCCAACCTGCGGATCTGCTGCGATGAGTGCGGAACTGGCCCCTAAACTCGCTCTCGACGCCAAGGGTATCGGCAAGAGCTACAAGATCGGCAAGACCAAGCAACAGGTCCTGAAAAATGTCGATTTCACCGCCTGGCACGGCCAGGTGACCATGGTCATGGGGCCGTCGGGTTCGGGCAAGTCGACGCTGATCGCCGCGCTCAGTGGCCTGATGAAGCCCGACGAAGGCACGGTCACGGCCCTGGGCGAAAACCTGTGGATCAAGAAGAAATCGAAGATCGACAGGTTCCGTCTCGATCATTGCGGCTTCATCTTCCAGGGCTTCAACCTGTTCCCCTCGCTCAACGCGGTGCAGCAGGTCGAGCAGGTCCTCAAATACTGCAAGGTGCCGCAGGGCGAGGCTCACCAGCGCGCCAAGGCGGTCCTGACTTCGGTCGGCCTCGACAAGCGCCTGACCCTGCGTCCGTCGGAAATGTCCGGCGGTGAAAAGCAGCGCGTCGCCATTGCCCGCGCGCTCAGCAAGGCGCCGTCGCTGATCTTCGCCGACGAACCGACCTCGGCGCTCGATTCGGTGTCGGGCCAGGTGGTTATCAAGCTGCTCCACCAGGCGGCCAAGGAACGCGGCGCGGCGGTGGTGGTGGTGACTCACGACCCGCGCCTCGAAGCCTACGCCGACCGCATCATTCACATGGAAGACGGCAATATCCTCAGCGACCACATGGTCTCCGAGCCGCCGTCCGTTTCGTAACGTCATGAACAGTCAGAGAATCTTCATGTCTCGCATAACCGCCACCGCTTCCATCCTGGCCCTTGCAGCCGTCCTGTCCGTATCCGTGGCTGGCTGCCACATGAAACCGGGCGGTCCGGGTGGCCCCGGCGGCAAGCCCGCCATCAAGGTGCCGGAAAGCCCCTATGCCACCATCGCCAACGGCAAGGTCGACGTCGACGGTGGCATCATCCAGGTTGCCGCCCGGTCCGCCGGCACGGTCAGCGATGTCTATGTCCAGGAAGGCGACACCGTCACCAAGAACGAGATCCTGGCCCGCCAGGAAGACGACGCCCAGCGCCTGGCCGTGCAGACGGCGCGCGCCGGCGTGGCTCAGGCCCAGTCGGCCGAGCAACTGACCGAGGTCAATATCCGCACCGCCCAGCGCGAATACGACCGCCTGGCCAAACTGGCGCCCTCCAACTTCGTCGCCCAGCAGAAGCTGGACGAAGCCCAGGACGCCATCGATACCGCCAAGGCGACCCTGGTCACCCAGCAGGCCGCTGTCCAGACGGCACAGGCGCAACTGGCGCAGGCCGAGTACAACGAGGAACTGACCGTCATCCGCGCCCCGATGGACGGCAAGATCATTCGCCGCTACGCCAATCCCGGCGCCGGCGCCTCGACGCTGAACGTATCGGACATGTTCGACCTGGAACCGGCCATTCCGCACATCGTCCGCGCCGAGATCATCGAAAGCTCGATCCCCGACGTCCATCCGGGCCAGGACGCCGAGATCGTTTCGGAAAACGACGAGACCAAGGTCTATGTCGGCCACGTCATTCGCATCGCCGCCACCTTTGGCGCGCGCAAGCTGCTGTCGGACGACCAGAACGAGGCCACCGACGAACGCGTGGTCGAGGTCGTGGTCTCCGCTGACCAGACGCCGTTCCTGATCGGTCAGCGTGTCCTCGTCAAGTTCATGAAGCCGGGCCAGGTCGCCGGCGCCAAGCACGACACTCCGCCCGCTCCGGCGATGCCGAAGTAAGATCGCAATAATCCCACCTCTCCCCTTTCAAGGGGAGAGGACGAGAGCCGAGCGAAGCAAAGGCGATCGGGTGAGGGGTTTAACCGTTGCTACCCCAAAATCTTAACGGCTGCGCGCTATAAAGCCTCAGTGACATCCGAACCTTCCGCCACTGATACCGCCGTCGCGCCTGCTCGCAAGGGTGTGGCCAGTCTCGACGTGCTGCGCTTCCTGGCCGCCGGATTCATTCTCCTGTTCCACTACGGCACCAACGCTCCGGTCATGCTGTCACGCCTGCTGCCGGTGTTCGATCAGGGCTGGCTGGCGACCGATTTCTTCCTCTTCCTGTCGGGCTATGTCCTGTCGCGGGCCTATGGCGAGCGGCTGGTCCAGTCATCCATGCGCCGCACCCATTTCTTCCTGCGCCGCTTTGCCCGGCTGTGGCCATCGCATATCCTGGTTCTGCTGGCCTTCGGCGTCTTCGTTCTCGCCTCATCCGTTGCCGGCTTCGCGCCGGCCCACGCCGACAAGTACGGCGGCCTGGCCTTCTTCGCCCAGGCCTTCCTGGTCCATGGCTGGGGCATAGTGCGCGCGCCGGCCTGGAACGTGCCGACCTGGACGATCTCGGCCCTGTTGATCTGCTATGCCCTGTTCAGTCTCTACTTGCCGCTGATCTACCGCCGGTCAGTCGTCGCCATGGCCGCCATGGCCGCGGCTGTGCTGATCGCCGCCCACCTGCTGGCGCTTGACCTGGCGCATCATGCCTTCGTCGACCTGCCGTTCGCCTGGGGCCTGCTGCGCGCCATTCCGCTGTTCATCCTCGGCAATCTGATCGAACGCATGACGGCATCCTTGCGCGTCGGCAAGACCGTGTTCTGGCTTGGCCTTGCCGGCGCATTTACCGGCGTTGCCGTCCTGGCGCAGATGCAGCGCAATCCGTTCATCGATACGGCGATCCTGGTCCTGCTGGCGGTGGTGCTGGCGGTCTCCGGCGCGGTCAGCTTCCGTGAGAGCGCCGTCACCTGGCGTCTCGGCCGGGCGTCGTTCGCCCTGTTCCTGACCCACTCCCTGGTCGGAGCCATCTGGTTCGGCATGAGCCCGAAGCTGATCGGCCATTTCGGTCTCGGCCTGCCGGCGCAGTGGGGACTATGGCTGGCTGGCGTGCTGGTGGCGATCATCGTCGCCTTCCTCTTCGAAGCTTTGGTCGACAAGCCGCTCAGCGAGCGCGTTTCGAAGCTCAGCTTCGTCAAGGGCGGCGTCTAGACAAACGGATTACGAATCTCGAGGCCGCCAATCTTCATGCTGTGCTGCATGTCATCGGACCACAACACGTCGCAATCGGCCTCCAGCGCCGCCGCGATTATCATGGCGTCATAGATGGCCAACTGATACCGTTCGGCCAGCCGTAGACCGCTTTCATGAACATCAATGGTGACCGGCACGACCTCAAGGAGGTCTTTCATAATGTCCAGAATCTCGCAGATTTCCGACCAGGTCATGGCGAATTTTCGCCGCATGACCAGCGCCAACTCATTGAGCACCTGAACGCTTACCGTGCCGCCAAGGCTGAGAAGATGTTTTGCCAAGTTTGCCTTGGCTAGGTCGTCAGAAGCAAAATAGGCCAGAACATTGGTGTCGAAGAAACGCCGTTCAGCGTTCATTAGCCTCATCCCGGTCGAATTTGAAATCCGCCGGCATACGGCCACGATATTTGTCGAGCCGAGCGATCAGCTCTTCCCGCAAAGGTTTACGTTCCACACGCACTTCATTGGGATCATAGGCGCGAATGTTGATGTCATCGCCCTCTTTCAGGCCGAGAATCTCCACCACGGCGGCAGGCAGGCGTACAGCGAGAGAATTGCCCCATTTGGCCACTTGCATGATGATATTTCCTGAATGATATACGTTTTAATAATGTATATCATTTAATCGGCGCTGTCAATCAAACCGCATCCAGCCCGACATCGAAATTGGGCGCGGAATGGGTCAGGGCTCCGACGCTGATCACATCGATGCCGGCTTCGGCAATGGCGCGCACCGTGTCGAGACTAACCCCACCCGAGGCCTCCAGCACCACCTGTCCCGCCGTCAGCGCCACGGCCTCGAGCAGTCCATCCAGGCTGAAATTGTCGAGCAGCACGACGTCCGGCCGCCAAGGCAGGGCTTCGCGCAACTGATCGAGACTATCGACTTCGATCTCGATCCTGACCAGGTGTCCGGCTTTTGCCTTGGCCCGCTCCATGACTGGACCGATCCCGCCGCAGGCGGCGATGTGGTTGTCCTTGATCAGCATGGCGTCGTCGAGGCCATAGCGGTGCGAGGTGCCGCCGCCGGCCAGGATCGCGTGTTTCTGCAGGGCCCGCAGGCCAGGCAGGGTCTTGCGCGTGCCGGCGATCTTCGCCTGTGTCCCCGCCACCGCGGCGACATAACGCGCCGTCAGCGTGGCCACGCCGGACAGGTGGCACAGCAGGTTCAGCGCTACACGTTCGGCCATCAGGATCGATCGCGCCGGTCCGTCGACACGAGCGATGATGTCGCCTCGCCCGATCCGGCTGCCATCGCCCAGTAGCGTCTCGAATCGCACGCCCGGATCGACGCAGGCCATGGCCAGCCGCGCGCAGTCAACGCCCGCGACAACGCCGTCGCCGCGCGCGCGGAACGCGGCCGTCAGTCGTGTGTCCGCTGGAATGACCGCCTGCGCGGTGATGTCGCCGGCGCGCCCAAGATCTTCCAGCAACGCCGCACGCACGACGGGTTCGATCAACAGGTCGGGCAGGCTCACGCGGGCTCCTTCTGGCGCACATCGGCCCAGGTGGTGAAGGTGCGTTGCGGCATACCTGCCTGCGGATAGTCGCTGCGATAATGCGAACCGCGGCTTTCGTGCCGGTCCAGCGCGCAGGCGGCGATCAGGCGCGCGCTGACCAGGGCCAAAGCGCTGGGATATTTCGCATCCAGCCAATCGATAAAGCTCAGCAGTTTCTCGAGCCCGGCTTCGTCGCGTACCACACCTGCGTAATGACTCATGACGCGGCGCAGGGCCAGGAGATCGTCGGATGCCATGATCGGGGGTACGGCAGGCCGCAGGGCGTACGCGGTATCCGGTGCGAACGTGGCGGGCAAATCCTGGATTGCGGCGCTGGCGGCGCGCTCCCCGAACGCGGCGGCTTCCAGCAGGCTGTTCGACGCCAGCCGATTGGCGCCGTGCACACCGGTGCAAGCGCACTCGCCGGCGGCGTAGAGCCCTTTCAGCGAGGTGCGGCCGAAGATGTCGGTGCGGATGCCGCCCATGTGATAGTGCGCCGCCGGCGCCACCGGCATCAGGTCGACGCGCGGGTCGATGCCCTGGGCCATGCAACTGGCGAAGACAGTCGGGAACTCGGCCGGAAAATGCGCGCCGATGGCCTGGGTGGCGTCAAGGAAGGCGCCGCTCTTCTCGGTATCGGCCTTGTGCACGGCGCGCGCCACGATATCGCGCGGCGCCAGCTCGCCGGCAGGATCGTCGTCGAAGACGAAGCGGTGACCGTCCTTCAGCACCAGGGTCGCGCCCTCGCCGCGCAGCGCCTCGGTCGCCAGTGGCGCGGGATCGAGGCCGAACTTCAGCGCCGTCGGGTGGAACTGCACGAACTCGGGATCGGCGATGACGGCTCCGGCCAGCGCCGCCATAGCCATGCCTTCGCCGCGCAGAGCGGCTGGGTTTGTGGTTACGACATAAAGCCCGCCGACCCCGCCGCTGGCCATGACGACCACCGGCGCAAAGACTTCGACGCGACGGCCGCCGTGCTGGACGACGGCGCCGATGACCGTGCTGGCATCCGACTTGATCAGGCCCAGCGCTATGGCCTGCTCCCAGATCTCGATATGCGGCGCTTCGAGCGCGGCGTGGACGACGGCTTCCAGGATCGCCTTGCCGGCCAGGTCGCCGCCGACGCGCGCCACCCGCGCCATACTGTGCGCCGCCTCGCGGTTGAGCACGAAGCTGCCGTCGGGCTTGTGGTCGAACGGCGCGCCCAGCGCGTTCAGTCTCCTGACCGTCGCCGGCCCGGCTTCGGTCAGCGCCCTGGCCGCCAGTTCGTCGACAATGCCGGCCCCGGCGGCAATGGTATCGCGTTCATGGTTTTTCGGGCTGTCTTCGGGCGCAAGCGCCGCGGCGATGCCACCTTGCGCCCACGCTGAACTGCAGGCGACGCCCAGCGCCACCGGCGCCAGGACCAGGGTCGGATGCGGCGCGGTGTTGAGCGCAACGCTCAGGCCCGCCAGTCCCGCCCCGATCACCAATGGACCATTATGAATATAGGTTTCCGTGGCCATGCCGGCCTCTTTCTTCCTTCCCCTCTCCCCTCATAGAGGGGAGAGGACGGGAGCTGAGCAAAGCGAAAGCGACCGGGTGAGGGGCCTCTTTCGCTGCTTGGTTTTTTGTCCCACCCCCTCTCTACTTGGCGAGGAGTGAGGGAAGGGGGAAATGCGCTAACTGATCATCTCGACATCGACATTATGCCTTGCCTTGACCATGTCGTAGCGCGCCGGTGTTTCGAGCGGCGGCATGTCGATCATGCGCTGCACGGCCAGGCGCGCGCGCGGTATGATCGCCGGGTCGACCGTCACCTCAAACTGATGAAAGCGCAAGGCGTCATAGATGCCCTGCAGGGTTATCTTCTTCATGTACGGGCACAGATTGCAGGGCCTGAGGAACTCGACCTCCGGCGCGTCGGCGGTGACATTGTCGGCCATCGAGCATTCGGTGATCAGCACCACCTGCTTCGGCCGGTGCCTGGCCACATAATCGCTCATCGCCGTGGTCGAGCCGGTGAAGTCCGAGGCCGCGATGACGTCCGGCGGGCACTCCGGGTGGGCCAGGACGACCGCGCCCGGATGGCCGGCGCGCACCTCGGCGATGTCCTCGGCCGTAAAGCGTTCGTGCACGATGCAGGCGCCGGCCCAGGCGATGATCTTCACCTCCGTCTGGCGCGCCACATTCTTGGCCAGGAACTGGTCGGGGATCAGGATGACGCGATCCGTGCCCCACTGCTTCGCCGCCCATTCCACCACCTGCACCGCATTGGCGGAGGTACAGCAGATGTCGGTCTCGGCCTTCACCTCGGCCGTCGTGTTGACATAGGTGACGACCGGCACGCCCGGATAACGCTGCTTGATCAGCCGCACGTCGGCACCGGTGATCGACGACGCCAGCGAACAGCCGGCCGTCACGTCGGGGATCAGCACCGTCTTGTCCGGCGCCAGGATCTTCGACGTTTCTGCCATGAAGTGGACGCCACCCTGCACGATGATGCTGGCATCGGATTTGGCCGCCTCGCGGGCGAGGCCGAGACTGTCGCCGACATAATCGCCGACGCCGTGGAAGATGTCCGGCGTCATGTAGTTGTGCGCCAGGATGACGGCGTTCATCTCGTGCTTCAGCCGGTTGATCGCCGCAATCAGCGGCGCCTGCAACTGCCACTCGATCGGTGACACCTTGCCGCGCAACCGGGCCAGGATGTCCGCGGTCTCGATCTCGACCTCGGTGGTGAACTCCAGCGGGCCTGCCGTATCGGCCATATGCCAATCCTCTCGCGAGTTATGCTCATTTTCAGCATAAGGGATCATAACATAGGCTCATCGTTGCAGCATTCAAGACGGAATTGCGTCAGGATGTTCACAAAATGTCACGCCAGGGCCTTTCACCCTGACGCAGCCGCGGTAAATTCGGCCTTCCCCCATTGCTTCTTTATCCCCGCGTCCGCATATGTCGGACGTAACCAGCCGGAGGCGCAAACATGTCCGCAGATACCCAGAAAGCCGTCGATCACGACGATACCGTCGCCCTCAACCTGTCCAAGGTCCTGGCCGACACCTTCACCATCTACCAGAAAACCCACGGCTATCACTGGAACGTCAAGGGGCCGAACTTCCGCGGCCTGCACCTTCTGTTCGAGGAGCAGTATAACGAACTGTGGACCTCGATCGACGAGATCGCCGAGCGTATCCGCGCGCTCGACCACGCTGCCCCCATGGGCGCCGACGCCTTCGGCAACCTGACCTCGATCAAGGACGGCGACCCGTCGAAGACATCGCAGGACATGATCAAGGATCTGATCGCCGGCCACGAGACGACGATCGCCACGCTGAAGAAGGCCGCCGAACTGGCCGACAAGGCCGGCGACATCTCGACCAACGACCTGTGCACGCAACGCATCACGGCGCACGAAAAGCACCGCTGGATGCTAAAGGCCACCCTCGGCTAGGCTTGGCGTCCATGTCGTGCTAAGCGCGCGGCCATGGTTTTCATCACGCCCAGGATCAGCGTTCCTGACGAGGAACTGCACGAAAGTTTCGTTCGGTCGTCGGGGGCTGGCGGCCAGAACGTCAACAAGGTGTCGACCGCCGTCGAGCTGCGCTTTTCGATCACCGACAACTGGACACTTCCCTACGATGTCAAGCAGCGTCTGATCCGGTTGGCCGGGCGGCGTGTGACGCAGGAGGGCGTGCTGGTCCTGTTCGTTCAGACCCACCGCACCCAGGACATGAACCGGAAGGCGGCGGTCGAGCGCTTCGTCGAGCTGGTACGCAAGGCCGCCGAACCGCCGCCGCCGCCGCGCATCGCGACCAAACCGACGCGCGGAGCCGTGCGCCGACGCCTCGTGGGCAAGGCCATTCGCTCAGGCATCAAGGCCGGGCGCGGCAAGGTCAGCGACGAGGACGAAGACTAGGACGGCTTTTCGCCGATGGCGACGCGCTCGCCGTCCAGTTCGGCCGGTGCCTCGACGGCGCCTGTCAGGGGCTCGGCTTTCAGCAACTGCTGGCGCAGCGCGCCCCACATCAGGGCGTAGGCGGCCAGCACGGCGACCAGGCAGAAGAAGCGGACGTCGCTGTGATAGATGTGGTCGTAGATGCGCGCCGCCACGCCGACGCCCGACGACAGGGCGCACAGGAACCAGACGCGCAGGGCCAGCCCGGCATGGCTGGGGTCGCGGCGCTGCAACCACAGTTGATAAAGGTGCTCCTTGTGCGGCCGCATCAGGTTGCTGCCGTGGCGCGCGCGCGCGACCAGGGTCAGAACGACGTCGACCAGAAGCGGCGCCAGCAGGAAGCCCCCGAACCACACGGAACCCACGCCATAGGCCTTGACCACCAGGCAGGCGCCGGTGATCAGCGCACCGCCGAAGAGTGCGCCGGCATCGCCCTGGAACGCCCTGGCGACATTGGGCGACCGGGGCGGCAGATTGAACGGCATGAAGCCGATGTGCGCGCCGGCGGCGCAGACGCAGACGATCAGCGTCACGCCCAGGAAACCGCCCAGCAGGCTGACCGGCGCCAGCAACAGGATCAGGATCGACAGCACGATCAGGGCAATGGCCTGGGTGCCGGGCGCCAGACCGTTGGCGCCGTCCATGAAGTTGAGCGTGTTGATGCCCAGCACCAGCCACGCCGCGCTGCCGATCCAGCCGATCGGCGGCCACAGGTGGACGATCAGGCCCGGACCGAAATCGAGCGTCGTCACGCGAAAGAAGGCGGCGAACACCAGGCAGGCGGCGACCTGGAAGCCCAGGCGCAGCTTGGCCGGCAGGTCGAACAGGTCGTCGAGCGCACCCGACAGTCCCATCAGCGAGGCGAAACCGAACAGGAGCGCGCCGTCGCGCCAGTTGCCGGGAATGGCGGCGCCATACATCAGGACGAACGCGCCGGTGATCAGTCCCGTTGCCGCCATGACGGCCAGTCCACCGCTGGTCGGTGTCGGACGGACATGGGACCCTCGGGCGCGCGGCAGGTCGACCGGTCCGCCAGCCACCGCCAGCGTCGTCAGAAGTGCTGCGGCAATGGCCGAAGCCACCAGCGCCGCCAGCAGCCGTAATGGCGGGACCAGCCACGCGATTTGACCCAACTGCGCCATCCGGCCCCAATCTCACCGACACAAACCGGCGACTCCATAGCCGATTTCACGCCCGCACGGAAGCTCGGCCGCGCGTGTTCACGCCAGGCGCCTTGTTTCCGCCGCCGCGCCGGTGCACTATGGCGACATGTCGTTCGAGACACCCGAAAAACGCCCCCTCGAAGCCGCCATGGCCTCGCGCCGGCTGCCCTACGACCAGACCGTGCTGGTGCTGCAGGGCGGCGGCGCGCTCGGCGCCTACCAGGCCGGTGTCTACGAAGTGCTGCGTGGGCACGAGATGGAGCCCGACTGGGTCGCGGGCATCTCGATCGGCGCCATCAACGCCGCCATCATCGCCGGCAATGCGCCTGAAGACCGCATGGCGCATCTGCACGCCTTCTGGGACGAGGTCGGCACCGACTACCCGGGCGAGGATATGGCGCGCGGCGCCGGCCAAGCGGAATTTGGCTACCGCCAGTTCACCGGCCTGATGAGTCTTGTCGCCGGCGTGCGCGGCTTTTTCCGGCCCTGGTTCCTGCTGCCATGGTTCAACCGTCCGGGCTCGCCCGAGGCGACCAGTTTCTACGATACCGCGCCGCTGCGGGAAACCCTGCTGCGCCACGTCGATTTCGACCGCATCAACACCGGGCCGATGCGCCTCAGCCTGGGCGCGGTCAATGTGCGCAATGGCAATTTCGTCTATTTCGACACGCTTGAGAAAGGCCGCGTCATCGGCCCTGAGCACGTCATGGCCTCGGCCGCCCTGCCGCCCGGTTTCCCGGCGGTGATGATCGACGGCGAGCCTTACTGGGATGGCGGCCTGGTTTCCAACACCCCGCTGAGCTATGTCCTCGACCAGGGCGTCGCCAGGGACACGCTGGTTTTCCAGGTCGACCTGTTCAGCTCCGAAGGACCCGATCCCCAGACCATGGACGAGGTCCAGGAGCGCGTGAAGGACATCACCTTCTCCAGCCGCACGCGCATGAACACCGACGCCTTTCTCGAAAAGTACCGCCTGCGCCGTGCCATCCGCGCCCTGTCGGACCATGTCTCGCCCGAAGTGCGCGACGAGATTGCCGCCCATGGCCTGCCGTCGGATACGCACGACGGCCGCGTCAGCCTGGTCCACCTGATCAACCGCGCCAACCGTTCGGAGATCCAGTCCAAGGACTACGAGTTCTCGCGCCTGACCATCGCCGAGCACTGGCAGGGTGGCATGGAAGATGCACGGGCGGTGATGCAACAGGTATCGTGGCGCCATCTGCCGGACGCGGAACTGGGCTTGGCCGTCTACGACTATACCCGACCGGAGTGACATGGCGATGCAGCGAGCGTGCGCAGAAGCGGCAAGGACGATGGCCCTGATCGGGCTGGCCCTGGCCTGTGCCGCTTTCGACGGCGCGCCGCGGCCGATGACGCTGGACCAGGTTCGCGCCGCCGCCGCCAATGGCGACCCCGGCGCGCAGAACGAACTGGGCCGCGTCTACGAAAATGGCCTCGGCACCGAAATCGATCACAGAATGGCCTTTTCCTGGTACGGCAAGGCGGCGTCGCAGGGCTTTTTACCGGCGGAATCGAAGGTCGGCGACATGTACATGTCCGGCGACGGCGTGGCCAGGGACCCGGCCCAGGCGGTGGTCTGGTACAAGATCGCCGCGGCAGCGGGCGACCTGCACGCCCAGAACGAGCTCGGCGACGCCTATGACGGCGGCACCGGCGTGGCCAAGGACGAAACCCAGGCTTTCAGCTGGTACAGCCAGGCGGCCAATAGTGGCTTTCCAGATGCCGAATATAATCTCGGCGTCATGTACGATCAGGGGCAGGGCGTGCCCGTCAACTACGTCAAGGCGGCTGGCTGGTACGAAAAGGCGGCGGCCCAGGGCGTGGCCGACGCCCAGTACAATCTCGGCATGATGTACGAAAAGGGCGAGGGCGAGCCGGCTTCGATCAAGGGCGCGATCTACTGGCTCTACAAGGCGGCGGCGCAGGGCCAGACGGCGGCCCAGGCCGAACTGGCCCAGTGCTATGTCGATGGCCGCGGTGTGACCGCCGACGAGCACGTGGCCTTCCAGTGGTTCCTGCTGGCGGCCACCGCCGGCGACGCGGATTCGCAGGCCACGGTGGCGCAGGACTATGCCCAGGGCCGCGGTACCGACCCGGACGATGTTATGGCCTATGCCTGGGGCCTGCTGGCGGCGCAGCAGGGCGAAACGGACGGCCAGACCGTAGTCGATGCGGTCAAGCCGTCCCTCGACAGCGATGATATCGGCCGTGCCATCGGCCTGACGCGGCTCCTGGTCAAGACGGCGTCCTGAGCAAGACTGTTGCCGCCGCGACCCGCTCTTCGGGCAAAGTTGCGCCGCCACTGGCGCCGATGATGCGGCCATCTCATATTGAAGGGATCGTGGAAAGCCGGGGAGCCTGAACCATGCGCCTGATCCTTGCCTTTGCAGCCCTGGCTGCGGCGGTGTCCGCCCACGCCCAGGATATGTCCATCACTGACCTGCAAAAGGCGGCCGATGCCGGCGACCCGAAGGCTCAGGTCGATCTCGGCGACGCCTATGCCGACGGCCATGGCGTCGCCCAGGACTATGGTCAGGCCATGGCGCAGTACCAGAAGGCGGCGGCGCAGAACAATGCCTCTGCCGATGTCGCGATCGCCGGCCTCTACGAGCGCGGCGCCGGCGTGGCGCAGGACGATACGCAGGCGCTGGCCTGGAACCGGAAGGCGGCGGACCTCGGCGACATGATCGCGGAGTATAATCTCGGCGCCGCCTACGACAATGGACGCGGCGCCCAGCGTGACCTCGCTGCCGCTTTCGGCTGGTACGGCAAGGCGGCCGGACAGGGCCTGGCCGATGCGCAATACGACCTCGGCAACATGTACGAAACCGGCGAAGGCACGACGCAGGACTACGCCCAGGCCATGACGTGGTACCGGAAGGCGGCCGATCAGAACTATGCCGCCGCCAACTACAACCTCGGCCTCATGTACCTGGGCGGGGAGGGCGTGACCCAGGACGACGCCACGGCGTTCAGCCTGATCGAAAAGGCGGCGCAGGCCGGCTTTCCCTTCGCCCAGGGCCGGATGGCCACGATCTACGATCAGGGTCAGGCCGGCCAGGCGAAGGATCCGGTCAAGGCCTATGCCTGGGCGTTGCTGGCGTCCGACGGCGGCGATCCCGATGCCGGCGACCTGCTCGACCGCATGGACGCCCATCATGAACTCAGCGACGACCAGTTGAAGGCGGCTTCCGACCTGGCGGATTCGATCGCCGCCGGCAGTCCCTGATTCGCCCGTTGCGAAAAAGGCTTTGACACGCGTCACAAAAAGATGATGCCGTCATGACATAACCGGACACGGATCGTGGAGGTCAGGATGCGTCGGTCGAAAACTCTCGCCGGATACGGACTGGCGCTCGCCGTTTTCACGCTGGCAGGCTTGTCCCTGGCCGCGCCGGTCCTGGCCCAGGATGCGCCTCAGAGCACACCCCAGGACACGCCGTCCATCGCCGACCTGCAAAAATCGGCCGATGCCGGTGACGCCACCTCCCAGCGCCTGTTGGGGGATGCCTATTTCGACGGCACCGGTGTTGACCAGGACCGCGCCCAGGCGGCGCAGTGGTACCTCAAGGCCGCCCAGGCCGGCGACGCCGACGCCCAGACCGATCTTGGCGCCATGTACAATCAGGGCGACGGTGTCGGCAAGGATGACGCCGCCAGCCTGATGTGGAACGAGAAGGCCGCCGCCCAGGGCCAGCCGCGCGCCGAATACAATCTCGGCATTGCCTACGACAACGGCTGGGGTGTGACCCAGGATACTGCTCAGGCCTTCACCTGGTACCAGAAATCGGCCGATCAGGGCTATGCCGAGGCCGAATTCAACCTCGGCAACATGTACGAAACCGGCGAAGGCGTCACGCAGGACTATGCGCAGGCCATGACCTGGTACCAGAAGGCGGCCGACCAGACCTATCCGCCGGCCATCTATAACCTCGGCAACATGTACCTGACCGGTGAGGGCGTCGCCGCCGATTCCGCCAAGGGCCTGGCTCTGGTCGAGCAGGCGGCCAATGCCGGTTTCCCCTTCGCGCAGGGTCGCCTGGCCGGCTTCTATTATGACGGCGAGAACGGCCTCCCGGTCGACAAGGTCAAGGCCTATGGCTGGGCCTTGCTGGGTTCGGATGGCGGCGACGAATATTCGAACGACCTGTTGGACCAGATGGATTCCGGCCACGAACTGACCGACGACCAGACCAAGCAGGCCTCCGACTTCGCCGATTCTGTCGCCGGCAGCAGCCAGCAATAGCCGGCCGCGCGAAACACTCGGTTGCAGCGCAACACGTCTCCGTTGAAATTACCTGTTTGCGGAATCGCCTGCCGGCGTTACAACCGGCGTTGGGACGGTAACAGTCTGGGCTCGTGCTCCGGCATTTTTTCGGCCGGCACATATACCGTCGCGCGTTGCGTAGCTTGCCGCCATGCGTCCGGTTTTTCCTTATAAACCAGTACCATGGCTTGTTGCCTGCAGCTTGTCCACCCAAGGGGGGCGGATCGCTGACCTTCCGGTTCTGCTTCTCGCACAACAATCATATCAGGGAGACTTCCAGTGAAAAAAGCCATTGCTGAGCTTTTGGGTACCTTCACGCTCGTCGTTTTCGGCTGCGGCTCCGCCGTTTTTGCCGGCGACCAGGCGGGCATGCTGCCCGTGGGCATCGCACTCGCCTTCGGCCTGGCCATCGTCGCCATGGCCTATGGCATAGGTCCGGTGTCGGGCTGCCACGTCAACCCGGCGGTGTCGCTGGGTGCGTTCATCGCGGGACGGATGAAATTTTCCGATCTCATCATGTATGTCATCGCCCAGTGCATTGGCGCCATCCTCGGCGCGGGCCTTCTCTATCTCATCCTCAGCGGCAAGACCGGCGGCTGGGACGTTCACACGGCCGGCCTGGGCCAGAACGGCTGGGGCCCGGGTTATCAGGGCGGGTACAGCATGCAGTCGGCCTTCATCTTCGAGGTGGTGGCGACCTTCCTGTTCCTGGTCGTCATCCTGGGCTCGACGCACAAGCTGGCGCCCGTCGGCTTCGCCGGCCTGGCCATCGGCCTGACCCTGACCGTCATCCACATCGTCGGCATCCGCATCACAGGCGTGTCGGTCAACCCGGCACGGAGCCTTGGACCGGCGCTGTTCGTCGGCGGCCAAGCCCTGCAGCAGCTGTGGCTGTTCATCGTCGCGCCCCTGCTTGGCGCCGCCGCCGCCGGCATCCTGTTCCGCATAGGCCTGTTGGAAGGCAAGCCGGAATAGACCCGTGGCGCCGCCGGCGTGAAAAATTCGTCGGCGGCGCTTGCCATGGCACAAGCGCTTGGCTATACGTCCGCTTCCTCGCGGAAGATGGGCGCTTAGCTCAGCGGGAGAGCACTACCTTGACATGGTAGGGGTCACAGGTTCAATCCCTGTAGCGCCCACCATCTTCCCCGACAAAAAAGCGCCCGGCGTCGATGCCGGGCGCTTTTTTGTTGTTCTGACCACCACTAGCTCAGGCCGCGATCAGGCGCTCAACCTCGGTCACGATCTCGCGCAGATGTACCGGCTTTTCCAGCACCTTGGCGTTGGGCGAGGCCTTCTGCGCATTGAGCGCCACGGCGGCGAAGCCGGTGATGAACATGATCTTCAGGTCGGGCTGCAGCTGCGCCGCCCGCTTGGCGACCTCGATGCCGTCGGCGCCGGGCATGACGATGTCGGTCAGCAGCAGGTCGTAGGGGCCGTCATCCAGCGCCAGGATCGCCGTGTCGCCGTCGGGACAGCTGACTACCTCATAGCCGGCCCGTTGCAGGGCGCGCGACAGGAAGCTGCGGACAGAGTCCTCGTCTTCGGCCAGCAGGATTTTCTTCGACGGATGGCTCATCTTCGCTTTCTTGCGTCCCCTCGACTGTGCGCTTTCGCCGGTTTTTGTAAAGTCACAAAAGCCGATCTTCCGCCGCTTCGGTAAATTAGGGATGAAGACGTGACAGGAATGTCCTAAGAGTTGGTTACCCATGGACAGTTCGTCGCCCCAACCCTGGTACGCCCTTCACACCGCCAGCATGGCCTTTTCGCGGGTCGTGCCAGTGGTGCCCTCGCGCCTGATCTACAGCCTGCCGCATAGCGGCCGCTACTATCCGGACAGCTTCCAGGCCGAGGCGCGCATGAAGGGCCGTGCCCTGCGCGCCAGCGAGGACGCCTTCGTTGATGACATGCTGGACCTGACGCCGCAATCGGGTGTCGCCGCCATCGTCTGCGGTTACGCGCGCGCCTTCTGCGATGTCAACCGCGACCCGCTTGAGCTGGACGCGCGCCTGATCCGCGGCGAACTGCCCAAGGCGGCTCTGGCGCTCAGCGCCCGCGTCAAGGCCGGTTTCGGCGTCATCGCCCGCCGGCTGGGCGCCGACCAGGATATCTACCGCCAGCCGCTCGACATGGCCGAGGTCAACCGCCGCCTCGACCTGATCCACCGGCCCTATCACGAGGCCTTGCGCGGCATGGTCGCCGAGGCCCGCCGCGCGGGAACGGTGACGCTGATCGACTGGCATTCCATGCCGTCGCTGGCGGTGGCTTCGCTGAGCGGCGCCAGGCCGGATATCGTCCTCGGCAGCCTGCACGGCCAGAGCTGTTCCGAGGCCCTGGTGCGACGCGTGACGGGCGTACTGGAAGCGGGCGGCCTGCGCGTCGGCCTTAACCGCCCGTTCGCCGGCGGCTATATAGCCGAACGCTACGGCCGACCGGGCGAGGGTGTCGAAGCCTTGCAGATCGAGATCAACCGCGCCATCTACATGGACGAGGCCACGCTGGAACCCCATGCCGGGCTGTCACGGCTGCGCGCGGTATTCGCCAACCTGACGGAGTCGCTGCGCGCGCGTTGATGACCGACTCCGATCCGTTCGGGGATCGGCAAGGGCGCCAAAAAATGTTTCTCGGCCGCCACGCCTTACGGTGCGAGCCATGCGGCGCCTGAGCTGAAAAAACATAAAAAAAGGCCGCGCACAACGGCGCGGCCAAGTCTACAGGGAGGAAACGCCCAGGAAGGGCATCGA
>OUNJ011033223.1_pt1 | contig 46015 bp, 55 predicted proteins | sample 1755361 | NCBI WGS metagenome assembly OUNJ01 (sample SAMEA3914825, study PRJEB12502) | metagenome | biome: forest; material: soil | place: USA | collected 2012-03-12 | depth 0.1 m
TCGATCAGCATGCGGCCCTGCATCGCCTCGCGGCCGATCAGCATGCGGTAGCCGAGCGCATCGCGGTTGGCGAGGGTGAGCTGGATGGTCTGGGTGACGTTGCCGATGCGGATCGAGGTTTCGATGACGGGGCGGCGCTCGGTATGGCCGGAGGAGGATTTCACGTCGCGCTCATCGATCAGCGGCGCGCGGCAGTTGACGGTAATTTTGCGGTCTTTCTGCAGCGGGTGGATGTCGAAGCGCACCCACTGGTCGCCGCGATGGGTGAAGATTTCGATGTTCTCGGCGTGCAGCGCGCTCGTGCGGGCGCCCGAGTCGATGCGGGCCTTGATCGCGGGCAGGTGCAGGTCCGGCAGGGCGCACCATTCTTCCTTGCCGATAATCATTTTCTTGGTGACGTGCATGCTGGCCCCGTTTGTTAGGGCGACAGCCTATAGCAACGGATTTGGGGATTGCAATGGGTGTTTTGGTGGGGCGGGTTTGTTGGGGAGACGAATTTGTGAGGAAGCAGGAAGGGAAAAAGAGAAAGAAAGATGGACCCCGTTGTAAAAACGGGGTGACAGGTTCGGGTTGTTTCTAGGTAGAAGCCCCACCCACAGGCTGTCACCCAGGCTTTACGCCGGGGTCCGTCTTCAAAAATCTGTCTATTATTTCTGCGGCGAATTGAACGTGTGATGCCTGTTGCCTGAGATCCCGGGTCGAGCCCGGGATGTCGTGGGGCGAGAGGGTGCCACATGCTTCCATTATTACAGCGGTGAGCCGCTAATAAAAAACCCCGGAAGTTACCTTCCGGGGTTTTTCGTTTTTTTTAGTGGTTTGCTTCGTGTTGATTAGCTCAAGATGAAGTCGTTCACCGTCAGGTCGGCAGCGTGGACGCCGACGAGGGTGATGGTTGCATTCTGGTTGAAGGTAATGACCGCATTGCCATGCGCATCATCCGCGATGTGGGACTGGATGTCGCTCCAATTACCGAGGAAGCCGCTCAGGCTGCTGTCGAAGGAGATGATGTCCTGGCCGACATGGAAATCGGTGATGGTATCGTTACCGAAATGCAGTTGCGACAGGCTCGTGATGCTGCTGCCCACATCGTTATGGAACACGAAATAGTCGGTTTCGCCTGCGGCTGCCGCGCCGACGGAATGGCCGCCGGTGAGCACGTCGTTACCTTCGCCGCCATCGAGCACGTTGGTGCCTGCGCCGCCGACGAGGGTGTCGTTGCCGTCACCGCCGTAGAGCCAGTCATTGCCCGCGTCGCCGGTGATGCTGTCATTGCCTGCTTCGCCGAAGATCACGTCCTGCCCGTCGCCGCCGGAGAGGGTGTCGTTGCCGTCGCCGCCGTAGATGTAATCGTCGCCGCCGTCGCCGGTGATGGAGTCATCGCCCGCATCGCCGAGGAGGAAGTCGTTATCGTCGCCGCCATGGATGGTATCGGCATCGTCGCCACCGTAAATGGTGTCGCAGCCAGCGTCGCCGTAGAGGGTGTCGTTGCCGCTGTCGCCGAAGATGATGTCGTTACCGTCGCCACCGTGGATGATGTCGTGGCCGGTATCGCCGACGAGGTAGTCATTGCCTGCGCCGCCGCTGATGGAATCGTTATCTTCCTCGCCGTAGAGCGTGTCGTTGCCACAGCCGCCGATGAGGGTATCGTTGCCGTAATCGCCGACGACGTAGTTGTTGCCGTCGCCCGCGTCGATATAGTCGGCGCCGTCGCCGCCATAGATCACGTCGCTGCCGCTGCCGCCATGGATGACGTCGTTGCCAGCATCGCCGAAGATGGTGTCGCCACCGTTGCCGCCGAAGATGGTGTCGTCGCCCTGGTCGCCGATGATGGTGTTGCCCGCGTCGCCCGCGTGGATTTCGTCGTTGCCGACGCCGCCATTGAGCAGGCTCGACATGCTGCCGCCGATGATGGTGTCGTTGCCGTCGCCGCCATAGATGCTGTCATGGCCGGTGCCGCCGAACAGCAGGTCGTCGCCCGCGTCGCCGGAGATGAAGCTGTTGCCGTGGCCGCCAACGATGGTGTCGTTATCGTCGCCACCGTAGAGGTAGTTGTTGCCGTCGCCGCCGAAGATCAAATCCTTGTCGCCGCCGCCGTAAATCGTGTCGTTGCCGGTGCCACCATGGATGGTGTCGTTGCCCGCGTCACCGCTGGCGAAGCTGCCGTCATTGCCGAGCTGGATATAGTCGTTGCCGATGCCGCCCCAGATGGTGTCGTGGCCCGCGCCGCCATAGATCATGTCGTTGCCCGCGTCGCCGGTGATGATGTCGCTGCCGTTGCCGCCGATGATGGTGTCGTTGCCGTCCCAGCCGTAAGCGTGGCCGCCGTCATTGCCGAGGACGAAGTAATCGTTGCCGATATTGCCGTAGATCGTGTCGTCGCCGCCGTTGCTGTGGACGAGGGAATCATGCGTGTCGAGGTAGAAGGTCTCGGCTGCCGCGACGCCGTTATAGACGGTGAAGCCGCTGGTCGGCTCGGCCGGGGCTACAAGCAGGGTCTCATTCGGTAAGGTGTAGCTGGACATCGCGTGTTCCTCTCAAGAGTAAATAAAAGGTAAATTTATTGGTTAATAGATCTTAATTACTAGAATTTTACCTATGTTGCAACAAGGTTTGTGAGAAGCTTTTGTGACAACCCGTAACCAGCGGAGAAACAGGCCAAAAAAAAGCTGCCATTTGCGGTATAAGGTGGTATCGTGTAAAAATGAAATGCGGTCTTGTGCGTGGGGGCCGCCGGACCGGTAGATAAAGGTTGTCAGCGATGTTGGGACGTGGCGGAATCGGCGGGTTGCTTCTGGTGGCGGCGCTGCTGTATTTCACGCCGCTCGGCAGCAAAATGATGGCCAATTTGCAGAATATGGGCACGGGCTGTTATTCGTCGCTCGGGCAGGTGAGCAGCCGCATCGCCGGGCCGGTCTGCGACGCGGTAACCAAAGGCGTGCAGGCGATGGACGACTTCGCCTCGAACATCAAAGCAAAAATCGACGGGGTGACGTCGCGGCTCGAGGGCAACGGGATCTATGCGAATTTGCACCAGATGGCGGAAGTGGCCGGGGAGCATGTGAGCGGATTCGCCAGCTCGAGCGATCGGCTTGCGGATATGGTACAGCTCGGGCCGGGGCATGGTAGCGGTAGCGCGTTCCAGCAGGCGATCGATAATTTCACCATCGGCCAGAATTATTTGAATAGTGGCGGGAGTTTGACGCAGGCGCTGCCATGGTTGCAGCAGGGTGCGCAGCAGCCGCAAGGGTACGGTGTGCTGTCGCAGATTTCGCTCGGGAATTTGTATGCGAGCGGTGGGAACGGCGTTGCGCCGAACCCGCAATTGGCGACGTATTATTTGTCGCAGGCGCAAGGGTCGATCAACGCGCTGTCGGGCAACAAGGCACCGCAGGCGCAGCAATTGCTGCAGGCGTTACCGGCCTCGCCGCAGCAGACGCAGGCGTCGCTGCAGCAGATGATCCAGCAATTGAGCATGGTGCAGAAATAGGGACGCTAGAGCGAGCCCGAGACGTTGTCGCTGACTTTGGTCCACAGGCCGTTGCTGTTGCTGCCCACGGCGGTAAACCCTGCAACACAGGCAATGACGATCAGCGCGCAGATCAGGCTGTATTCGATGGCGGTCGCGCCCGATTCATCGATGAGGAAGCGTTTCATGGGACTCCGTAGAAGAATGGCCTGTAACATTGTTACAGGCCATTCAGCTTTAAATAACGATAAACTGCAAGTCGAACTTAGAGTTTGTTCGATACGTTATTGAAAGTGCCGCCCAGTTTGGTGCCGAGGGTGGTCATGGCAGCAATGGCAGCGACGGCGATGAGCGCGGCGATCAGGCCGTATTCGATGGCGGTTGCGCCGGATTCGTTGTTCACGAACGATTTGATGAAGTTGGTCATGGTAGTACTCCTAGTAGTAAAGTGCGCCGCCCTGCTTGTTCCAAGAACCTTGCTGAGGCCGCCACTTCGGTTACGCTGGACATTCCAGCTGCGATCATTGTTAGCAAAAAAACGCCGCTCCCGCAAAGTAAATCACCGGGTTGCACGCATTTTTACGGCAACATTTGAGTTAAATCCGTGCTGTAGTGCTTGGAATGATCGCGCGGGGCGGGCGGCTTTTTCCACGTGGCTTCGAGGATGTCGAGCCCCTGCAGCAGCAGGTCGCGCCCGCGGTTGAGGCGCGCGAGCAGGGCCGGTTCGTCCCATGCGCGGGCGAGAAAGTGCGGATGCAGGAAGGCAGGCTGCTCGTTATAGACGCATAGGCGCATCACCGGTTCATAGCGCTGCGCCTGTTGCAGCAGGGCCACGGCGGCACGGTACTCCTTCTCGCGCAAGGAGCGCCATTCGGGGTTGTGCTGCTCGCTCGCGGTTGCGGCGGCGGCATCCGTGTAGCGGGTGGTGACGACCGGCGCGCTGTAGCGCAAAGTGTAGAGCCAGCGCAAGTGCAGGCCGCACCAATGCTGGCTTTGGGTGATGAGGCCGCGCTCGAGGCAGAGGTCAATCGGCTCGCGGGTGAGGCCGAGGGCGCGCTTGTGCTGGGTTTCCGGCGTGCCATGATCGGTCACGTCGGCAGGCGCGCGCGGGGGACGCCCGCGACGGGTGGTAAAGGCCATGGGTGCCTCGCTTAGTGGGCGGTGGGGTGAAGGGCGGCGGGCGCGTTCAGCGCATTGAGGCGGGCCTGCGTGCGCCAGCCCTGGCCGCTTGGCAGCCGCCACTCGCAGCCCCGCTGGAGGGCTTCTTTCGCGCGGCGGCGGATATAGCTCGGGTCGAAGCCCGCGTTATCGCATACGGCCTCGAAGTCGGACGTGTTGCTGAGGAGCCATTTGAGCGCTTCGTCGCGGGTGCGGCGGGCGTCGGATTTGCGGGAATGGCTCGCGGCGTCCATGAGGGCTTGGGTGATGACAGCGCGCCAGAGGCCGGGTTCATGATCGGCGAAAGAACCGAAAGTGCGCTGGTGGGCGGAAAAATTTGTTACTTGAACGTAATGATTCATGCCGATGCTTGCTGCCATTGTATGTCTCCCTGGATTGTTTTTGTGGTGTGCCTACTCTCGAAAAATTTATATAAAACAATGTGATTGCATTTTTGTGCCCGCAAAGGTTGAACGCCAATCAGCAATCTATGGTTGTGTTAAATTATATTAACCTTCCCAGCAACCCAATTATTTTTACTCAGGGGGACTTCCCGGCAAAGCGGGGCATTATTAGGATGCATATCTGTGGCTGCGTGTTGCGGCCTTTCCCCCCTGATTTAGAGAGTTATGTCCGATATTATTCCCCTCGACCCATCCAAACGACGGGTGGTAAAACACGTGAACCTCGTCTTCGATATGCTGCTCACCGAGCTTGAAGAACTGCTGACGCACAAGAGGGCAAACCTCAGCGATACGATGTGGGAACGCGTGTTTAGCAATAAGGAAAGCGTGGTGATGAACCTTGGACGGCTGATTGATGCGCTCAACCGGGTGCCGCCGCTCAATATGCCAAAACGTAAACGCAGGAAGCGAAACCAGGAAGGGGTGCTGGAAGATGCGCCGCCGCTGAGCCCGGCGGAAATCGACCTCATCAAAGCGTGGCTGAGCGAGGACGAGATTTAGTGGATGGTGTGCGGCGGCTGGATGGTGCCGATATCCGCAGCGGCGCTTACTTTCTCGCGGTAGCGGGAAGATTTGAGGGCGTAGCGGCGCCAGAGGGCAGCGTCGGGCGAAAGTGCGGTTTCAAGCGCCGTGAGGCTCGCCGATTGCTGGTGGTATTTGCGCGCTAAGGCGAGCATTTCGGCAAACATCTGCAGCAGCGGGCCTTGGCGGAAGCGGGCGAAATCCCGTGCGGCGAGGGCTTGCTCGACGGCGCTATCGACCCGCTCGATCCAGCTATCCGGCAAGGGCGATTGGTCCTGATGGGCGGCGCGCATGGCGGCCCAGCGACGCTGGAGGATGAGCGTGCGCTCGGCACTTGCGTTTTTAGTTTGCGCCTCGAGCATCAGCGGTTCGTAGCGGGCGCGCTCGAGCGCGGCTTCGAGCATGAACTGGCGCAAAAGCGGCGTGCCGTCGCTGAGCGATTCGCGTAGGAGGGCGCGCACTTCGGCGGGGCGTAGCTGCGGGGCATCCGCAATCGCGCCGCCGATATTGACGAAGGCGGCGAGGATATCGAGGATTTTGAAGGCGGGCATGTAGCGCACATCCGCGTGGGAAAGCAGCTTCAGCGCCCGCTCACGGATAGTGGCGGTGATGAGCGCGCCATGCGGGCCGGTGATTTTTTTCTGCGCGAGGAAGCCATCGATCACGGCGGAGAATTCATAGGCGGTGACGGTGCTGACCATGAGTTTGAGGCTAGCATAGGGCGTGGAAAATTGCCAGCCGATTGCGCGAAATATACACTTCCCGGTGATGCAAAGATGGTGTTGGATAAAGAAATATAGAATGGGCGAGGACTAGACCTCGAACCCGTATTTTTCCTTGAGGTAGTCTTTCACTTCCTGCGTCGGTTCTTCGCCGTAGCAGGAGGCGACGACCTTGCCGAAATCCTCGAGGTCGATGGTGCCGTCCCCCTCGATGGATTTGAGGAACGCGGCTTCGCGCGGAGCCTCGACGAGGACGAAATAATAGGCCCAGCGACCGGTAGTGTCCTTCGCTTTGAGTTTATGGATCAAATGGCCTTTTTTGGCGATGATCGAATCGACGAATGATCGGCGTTTGTCGTCCATAATGGTGAATTATTTCTCCTCGGGGTCAGGCGATAAACATAGGCGTTGGCCCGCCCAAACTCAAGAGATTCAAGCAAAATATGGCGAATATCCCTTTTGAAGGCCGCCTGCGTGTCAAATTCGACGCAGCGACGCGCACCCATTTTCCGCTGTTTTTACGGCGGGTTATGGGCAGTGTCGCGCCGGGGGTGCGCTATACGCATAACTGGCATATCGACGCGATCGGGGAATATCTGGCGGCGTGCGCGCGCGGGGACATCACGCGGCTGATTATCAACCTGCCGCCGCGGATGCTGAAATCGACGATCATTTCCGTAGCGTGGCCCGCGTGGTTGCTCGGCCATCAACCGCACCAGCGCATCATGGCGGCGAGCTACGCGCAGTCGCTCAGCATCAAGCACTCGACCGATTGCCGCGCGGTGATGGAGGCGGCGTGGTATCGGCGGTTGTTCCCGGGGACGCGACTCGCCGCCGACCAGAACGAGAAGGAGAAATTCGCGACGACGCAGCGCGGCTACCGACGGGCGGTATCGGTCGGCGGGGCGGCGATTGGCGATGGGGGGAATATCCTGCTCATCGACGATCCGTTGAACCCGCTGCAGGCGAGTTACCATCACCAGCGCGAGGGCGTGAACCAGTGGTTCGACCATACATGGGCGACGCGGCTCGACGATAAACAACGCGGGGCGATGGTGGTGGTGATGCAGCGGCTGCACCCGGAGGATTTATCGGGCTATTTGCTCGGCAAAGGCGGGTGGGAGCATTTGTGTTTGCCCGCGATTGCGCCGATGCGTTCGGTGGTGGCGATGGGTGGGTTCCATCATGTGCGCGAGGCGGGGGAAGTGCTGCAGGCATCGCGCGAGCCGATGGAAGTGCTGGAGCGGTTGAAGCAGGATATCGGCAGCGCGAATTTCAACGCGCAGTACCAGCAGGCGCCGCTGAAGCAGGCAGGCGGCATGGTGCGCGCGCATTGGTTCGTGCGGTTTGCGTTGGATTAGCGGGAGGGCGTGGGTGTCATGGTGATAAGGCCTGCATCTTTCGCCGCCGGTGTTTTCGGTGCAGCGATGGGATGGGCTGGCAATATGTCCTGTATGTTGTACACGCCATTATAAACGGTGGTACGGCCGCTGGCATTGAGGACGGTGTCGGAATTTTCCGGCGCGAGGTGTTTTTTGCCCTGCGCGTCGGTGGTGGTTTCGAGCCAATAGCTGGCGGCGCGCTGGCTGCCATCGCGTTTTTCCTCGGATTTGAAATTGATGCTTTTGAGCAGGGCGGAATCGAGCGTGACGTGGTGCGTTTTGCCATCCGCGGCTTGCCAACTGAGCGATGCTTCGATGCGGTTATTGATAACACCGCTCGTTTCATCATGTGCCGGGGTATAGGTGACGCCTTTGAGCTTACTGACTTCGGCAATGGTAAAGGGACTGCCGGTCGCTTCCCGCACCAGGATGCCTTCGAGTTTGACATCAATGATGCCTTTGCCCGGGATTTCGATGGCGATATGATTGCCCTGAATAGGGTTGCGGTAAAACTGTGTCGGCAGCAAATCAACGGGCTGTTTGCGGTGAAGGCGTTGGGAATCAATCATGGCGGCTTCGAGATATTCTTTGGCAGTAGCCTGGTTTTTATCGGCCGCTTGCTTGTTTTCGACGGTTGGAAGGATGATCGCCGCGGCCTGCCTTAATTCCTGCAACGGCGTATCGATCACGGCATGCAGTTTGGCTTTACCGTAGATTTCCCAACTGCGCAGCTCCCAGCCGATTTTTTTATTCTCGAGCCCCGGCGTTTTGCTGAGGACGTCGTAATATTCTAGCCGCTGCGCGTTGAATTTGTCGGCCGCCTGGTTGATTTGCTCCGGTGTTGCCTGCGCGATAATGGTAGCGAGATGTTTCAGCGTATCGGCAGAGGCATAGGCTGCGCCGGGGCTACCGGTGGAGAAGGCGTCCTTATGCGCGGCCTGGTGGGCATCGAGCTTCGGGAGTTGTTTGTAGGTGGCGTTGCTGATGATATTGGCGTTGTGCAGCGTTTCCCATATTGCCCAAGCGGTGCGGGGCTGGCCGAGGTTGATCGAGCTATCCATCGTTTGGATACCGAGCGCGGGTGGGTATTCGGCGAAATGCGGTTTGACGGCGTATTCTTCATAGAGCAGTTGGGTCGCGAGATGGGCAACGGTAACGGCACCGTGCTGTTGCTCGGCGGTGAGGCCGGTGCGCAGGTTTTCTTTCGAGCGTAAGGGCTGGCCGTGGTTCGGTTGCGAGGCTTTGGCATCCATCGGTTTGAGGTAGCGCCCGATCTCCTGCAGGAAGGCAGAAGTTTCATGGAGCTTTTGCGCAGAAGAACCTGCCTGTTGGATGCGCGTGAAGTGGCTAAGGATTTCGGGCGGGCAATCTTTCAGTGCGGTGAGGTCGAGCGTTTCGATATGCTTGACCCAGTTGGGGCGGGTGATGCCGAACAGGGTTTCGTAATCGTGCGACAGGTTGGAGTAGCCGCCCTCGCTATGCAGGGGGTTCACGAGCTTGCGGAACGTGTCGAAATCAATGCGCGCCATAGGGTAATTATAGGCGTTGCGGGTTAAGCAAAGGTTAAGCGCGGGTGGGCGCTAGCGTTGCGGTCCATGGTGCGGGCGGGGGCCGGTAACGGCAGGCATGCTGGGTGTGTCAACATCGCTGCAGATGTGGCTATCGGCCAGGAATTGCATGAATGCCTTCGCCATGGGCGAGGATTCGTAGCGCTTCCCCATATGCTCGACCTGGTATTTGTCGTGATCTTCCAGCGTGATTTTCTCGTGTTGGTCGGGATTGAGCGCGCCGTTTTTGAGGTCTAAATAGGTGTTCGAATCTGTATGGCCATTCTTGAGCACGGCGGCGGAGTGGTAGATGGCGTGATTGAATTTCGCATCGAGTGGTTGGTAGTGGCGTTCCCCCTTATTGTCGAGCCAAGTGATGGTGGCTTCCTCCGGGTAGGGATTGGCAATGGGGTTGCCTGCATTCCTGCCCGGCTTAAGGATGGCCACCGGATCGTGCACGTTCGCGGTATCGGGCAACGGGGTGACGAGGTGGCGAAATGTGTGGGTCAGTTCGTCGATTTCATAGCGGATCAGGCCGTGGCCGGGGATTTGCAGGGCAACGAGGGTGCTCAGGCCGTTATCGCGGTATTGCGCTTCGAGGGTGATGGGCGGCGGGGGCGGTGCGACGGGCGGCAGGGTAGGGTGGTGCATCTTAACAGCAGCGTGCATGCCGGTGGATTTCTCACCGGTTGCTTCCTCGAAACCCATGTTGGCGCGCTCGAGCCAGCCGGCTTCTTGCATGGCGTATTTGTCGGGGTTCTCGAGGACGAGCGCGGTGTAATGGCCGACAATATTCTGGAGTAAATATTTGGCGCAATTGTCGATTTTATCCTGCGATACGGCGTTCAGCGTGTCTTCGACTTGCTTGATAGCCGGGTGGTGGAAATCCTGGCCGTTTTCCACGGCCTGCAATTTGCCATAGCGGACGAATTCTTTTGTCGCGCTTCTGGTCAGTTCGATGGAAGTGGATTCGTCAATGGTATCGGCCTGGTGGGCGGACTTCAGCAGCATCGCCATGGCGCGTGCGGGCCCCATATTGACGGCGGCGAGGATGGCTTGAGTGCTCAGTTCTTTGGGGAAGCGCTCGAAATTGGTGGCGAACTGGTTGAAGAGGATGGTTTTGGCGAGTTCGCGTGTGTCATCGACGCGTTGCAGTTCCTCGGCGTTGATACCCGGACGAGCATATTCCGTCGAGCGCTTGGGCGCGCCAGTTTCGGGCTGGCTGTCGTCGCGAATTTTATGATGACCGACATGGTGCGTGTTATGCAGCGGCTCGAGCAAACGGCCAGTGTCCTTCATGAAATTCGAAACGAGCGCATGGCGGTGCGCGGGCTTGGCGTTCTGAATGGCGATAAGTTCATCCTGCAGGGAGGGCGGCATGCCGCCTATATCCTGTGGGCTGAGGAGGGTGATGTTGGTCGCCCAGTTAGCAGCAGTGATACCGAACAAGGTTTCCGGATCGGCGCCATTAGCTGCGACATAGCCACCTTCATGTCGAAGGACGGTATCCATCGGCCGGGCCATTCTGGAAGGAATCGGCTGCATCAGTTTACTTTATGATGAAATGATTAAAAATATGTTAAATTCTATTAATAATTGCGTGCAATCCTGGGATACGGGCATCAAAGCGGGGGAGAAGAACGACCCGAGCGCCTGCGCGACGTTCCGGCTGGTGGAGGGGGTGCATCGGCTGGTCGATATGCTGGTGGTGAAGCTCGAATATCCGGAGCTGAAGCGGCTGATGATCGCGCATGCGGCGCGGTTCGACCCGGAGGCGATTTTGATCGAGGACAAGGCGAGCGGGCAGTCATTGTTGCAGGATTTGCGGCGGGAAACAGCGCTGCCGGTGATCGGCTATACGCCCAAGGGGGACAAGGTTTCGCGCCTGATGCGGGTGACGCCGCTGATGGAGGCGGGGAAAATGGGGTTGCCGAAACGCGCGCCATGGCTCGCAAATTTCGAGCAGGAATTGTTCACTTTCCCCGACGGGGCGCATGACGACCAGGTGGATGCGGTGAGCCAGTATTTGAACTGGGTACGCGAAAGGAATGTGGCAGATACGATGCGGGTGCGGGTGCTGTAAGGAGATGGAAAACCCTTAACAAATGCCGGTTTGCTTAAGGTTATTGTCATCAAATGTTCACAAATCCGGGCGGTTTTTTGTGGTAGCGTTTGAGGATGGAGAATCCCGACAACGCGAAAGCCGAAACGGCCCCGCTCACCACCCCGCGCCATAGCTTTACGGTGGTGCGCGCGCTGCTGAGCGCGGCGGTGTTCGGCACGATGGGCTGGCTGGTGGGCCGGTTCCTCGGCCATCGCGGCAATGATGCATCGAGCCGGATGGTGGAATCGGTGATGAAATGGAGCGTCGGCGGATTCTGCGCGACGATGGCGGCGTATTCTTCGCTGAAAGCTTCGGAGCATGAGGATGCTATCGCAGATGAGCAAGCGGCGAAGAACGCGGCGGCACATCCGGTGGTGACGGACCAGCTCGATGTGGCGGGCGGTGCAGCGCCGCAAGCGCGGGTCGATGCGGCGGCGCATGAGGGGTTGGTGCAAGGCGGCGCGCTGCAATTCGCGGTCGGGAAATAGCCTGCGAAAAATAATTTCGCCCCGCATGCATTTTGTGACTTCCGGGGGATCGGGGTGCGGGTTACAACTCTAAATATAGAATGGAATTCGTGTGAGCGGCGATACGCTCCTTTCCTTCTGCTTCGCTGAGCGACGCTTGGCCCCACTTCACTTTTCAACCCGGAAAGATCTTATGGCACGTATGTTCCCGTGGCGTTCGCGCATGCCTGCGCTGGCGCAGCCTATCCAGGCGAAATCCTATCCTTCCACGACAGCGTATATGATTCCCGCCGGGCAACCGGTATGGATGCGCCGCGACATTACCAAATTCGCAGATGAGGGCTATCGCCGCAATGTGATCGCGCACCGGGCGATTGCGACGATTGCCTCGGCGGCGGCGAGCGTGCCGTGGAAGCTGAGCAGCAATGCGACGGGCACGTCGCGCATCGTCGAGTCGCATCCGTTGCTGACGTTGTTGAACACGCCGAACCCGTTGCAGGGCGGCACGGAATTATGCGAGGCGCTGTATACGTATCGGCTGATCGCGGGGAACAGCTACCTGCATGCCATCGGCCCGAAAGACGCGGCGCCGCTGGAGTTGCATGTGCTGCGACCGGACCGCATTGCGATCATTCCGGGCAGTGGTGGCATTCCGAAAGCGTATCGCTACACGATCGATAACCGCTCGGTGGATATTCCGGTGAACAACATTACCGGCCAGTCGCGCGTGCTGCATTTGAAGACGTTCAACCCGCTGGATGACTGGTACGGCATGTCGCCGATGGAAGCCGCGGCCTACAGCATCGACCAGCATAACCAATGCGGGGCGTGGAACCAGTCGCTGTTGCAAAACGGCGCGCGGCCGAGCGGGGCGCTGATGGTGAAAACGACGGACGGGGCCACGGGCACGCTCAGCGAAATGCAATATACTCGGCTGAAATCGCAGCTCGATGACCAGTTCTCCGGCGCGATCAATGCCGGGCGGCCCTTGCTGCTCGAGGGGGGGCTCGAATGGAAAGAGATGAGCCTCAATCCGCGCGATATGGATTTCATCAACGTCAAGAATTCGAGCGCACGGGATGTGGCGCTGGCGTTCGGCGTGCCGCCGCAGATGCTCGGTATTCCGGGGGATAATACCTATGCGAATTTGAAGGAAGCGCGGCTTGCGATGTGGGAGCAGACCATCGTGCCGCTGCTGACCAACGTGACGGATGCGCTGAATAACTGGCTGGTGCCGCTGTTCGATTCGTCGCTGAAGCTCAGCCTCGACCAGGATGCGATCCCGATTTTTGCGGATAAGCGCGATGCCTATTGGCAGCGCATCAGCACCGCGGATTTCCTGAGCGCGGATGAGAAACGCAGCTTGCTCGGGTTCGCGCTGGCGGAGTAGGGGATGCAGACGAACCAGTATATCTGCGCGCTACGGCTGAAATCATGGGAAATGATTCATGAGATTTCAGGGTATGTGGTGAGCGAGCAATTTTCGCGCATCAACAAGGTACTTGCAAAATATAATCCCGCCGAAGCGCGCGTGCCCGCTGGGAATCCGACAGGTGGGCAGTGGACGAGCGGCGGTGGCAACGGTGGAATTAATGAAGGTACAGTGTTTCTTCCGCCAACGCCGCAAGGAATATTGGATATTGGCACTATTCCTGAAAATACGAGCCATGGTCCGGGAGATGTAACTGAAGATTTTCCGACGACGAGCACGCGCGAGCAGCCGATTTTGGATAATACTCCAGATGGCTTAGATCAAATTAGGAGCGATGCCACGAGCACCCAATATCCCAATGATGTTATTGAGCCTGTGTATCCGATCGAAGGAATACTAGTTGCGCTGTATGCGGGACCAGCACTTGCTGCTGCATTTGAATTAGGAACTATTTGGTCACTTGGTGAAAGTGTAATTGAGAGTGGTGGATTAGGTGAAATAGCAGATGCTATTGAAGAATATTTTGATGGACCACCTGAAGATGTTTTCACTAACGACGATGGTGATCTGATAATGATGGGCGATGGAAAAAAGGTTCGCTTTGACATACACGATCCGGGATATAAAAATGGGCTACCGGATGATCCACATTTTCACATAGAAGAACAAATGCCTAATGGCACATGGGATGATGCGGGGTCACAACACCGATATTATTTCAAAAAGGGAGAATAGCATGCGGTGGGTGGCTGAAATAAAGACCCCAAGAGTACTAGAGTGCCGAATCTATGATACGGTTTGGAAAAACATGCGCGATCAATCGACTCTCATTCAGTATGCATTAGAAATTGATGACGTTAGCGGCAAATCTTGGGATTACATGCAGGATACCCTCCAGCAGGCGAAAGCATTCGCGTTGGAGAAATTTCAGGTGCCGTTAGAGGCGTGGGTACAAGTTTCCTAAACCTCATTTCCATTCATTATTATCATCACAGGAATTGCTTATGGAAAATAAAGCGAACCATCGCGCGCATCACCAGTGGCCGTGCCGTTTCGAGGTGAAGGCGGTGAAGGAAGATGGCACGTTCGAGGGGTATGCGAGCGTGTTCGGCGTGGTCGATAACCAGCATGACCGGGTGCATCCCGGCGCGTTCAAATCGAGCATCAAAAGCCGCGACAAGCCGGTGCAATTGCTGTGGCAGCATCAGTGGCACCAGCCGATCGGGGTGATTACGTCGCTGTTCGAGGATGCGCGCGGGCTTTACATGAAGGGCAAATTGCTGCTCGAAGTGGGGCAGGCGCGCGAGGCGTATAGCTTGCTGAAAGCGGGCGTGGTGCGGGGGTTGAGCATTGGGTATAGCGTGAAGCGTTCGCGGCGGAGTTTGGATACGGGCGTGCGGGAGTTGCTGGATCTCAATTTGTGGGAAATCAGCTTGGTGACGATGCCGGCGAACGAAGCGGCGCAGGTGACGGTGGTGAAATCCTCGCGCGGGAATGAGTTTGCGGGGCTCGCGAAAGCGATCGAGTTTGCGGGGACGGTGTTGATTACCTAAGAGCGCTACGCCACCGGCTCGCCGGGTTTTACGACTTCGACGCGGCCGGAATGGGCGGCGTTGGTGCCACCGAAAATGGTAGTGGCGACGGCGTGGAAGGTCGCGTCGTGCGGGGTGACGGCAACGGCGTCGAGTGCAGTTTCCTTGAGGTAGAAGACGTTGCTCGCCATGGCAGCGTGGCGGCGCGCTTCGCGTAGATGTTCCTCGCTGATGCGGATGACATTTTCGAGCAGTTGGATGATTTCGCGCGGGGAGAGGTTGCGCACGCGCTCATCGAGGCTGAGTTGCATGGCGGTGGCGGTGATGCTCGACGCCCAGTTGGCGTCGGCTTGGGCGAAATTGAGGCCGTGGAGATTGTGGTAGGCGCGGGCGAGCAGCTCGACCACGCGCGCTTTGAACTCCGGATTGGCAGCAATCGCCGATCTTGAGACACGGCTGAATGCTAAAGAAAACTCTTGCATAGACTTGCCCGCGTTACGCCCCTGAGGGGCTGTTTTTTTCGTGGCGACATAAAAAAAGACCTATGTCTCTAAGAAGAAGCTTATCCCGGGTTGCCGTTAAAAAGCAATCGGTTTAGGCCACTTATCAACAGGTTGGGAAGGTTAACTGAAGTTACCACTCAAGCCCGTTGTGTTAAGAATTGTTAACACACGTAAAGAATTGCGACAAGCAAAATTTACTCAAATTTTATCGAATTTACGAACCGCTTTCGCCCAACCCGTTGGACGAGGGCATTTTTTAACCCAAGAATTAAGGAAATGACTATGACGATCCACGAAGTGACGGAAGGCATGTATGCGCTCGGCAATGCATGGGAACAGTTCAAGCAGGTGAACGAAACCCGCCTGAGCGAAATCGAGCGCAAGGGCCATGCGGATACGCTGCATGACGGCCAGCTCCACCGCATCAACGAAGCGCTCGACCAGCATAAGAGCCGCCTCGACCGTATGGAAACGGTGGCTGCGCGCCCGGGCCGCGAGATGAAATCGCTCGGCTATAATGGCCCCGACCAGTCGGAATATAAGTCGGCATTCAACAGCTATCTGCGTAAAGGCATGGATACGGGCCTCGCGCAAATCCAGTCGAAATCGCTGTCCGACAGCGTCGATGCGAACGGCGGCTACCTCGTGCCGAACGATTTGTCGAACCTCATCATCGAGATCGTGAACGAATCCTCGCCGATGCGTGCGCTCGCGACGGTGGAAACGATTTCGTCGGACTCGCTCGACCTCATCGAGGACGTGAACGATTTCGGCGCGGCATGGGGCGATGAAACCACCGTGCGCAGTGCGGAGACGACCGAGCCAGCGCTGGGCCGCGACACCATCGTGACGTTCGAGCTGTATGCGCAGCCGCAAGCGACGCAAAAACTCATCGATGACTCGTCGATCGACATCGAGCAGTGGATCGCGCGCAAAGTCGCGGACAAGATCGCGCGCCTTGAGGCGACGGCGTTCATCAGCGGTGACGGTGTGACGCAGCCGCAGGGGATTCTCAGCTATACGGCGGGCACCAGTTGGGGCCAGATCCAGCAGATCGGCAGCGGTACGTCGGCGACGGTGACGTCGGACAGCCTGGTGCAGCTTTATTACTCGCTGAAGGACGATTACGCGCGCAATGCGAGTTTCCTCATGCACCGCACCACGGTGCAGGCGGTGCGTTTGCTGAAAGATACCACCAACCAGTATATCTGGCAGCCGGGTCTGGCGGCAGGTGCGCCCAACACGCTGCTTGGCGTGCCGGTTGCGCTGGCGGCGGATATGCCGACTCCGGCGGCGAGCTCGCTGTCGGTCGCGGTGGCGGACTTCAAACGCGCGTACCTCATCGTTGACCGCATCGGCATCCGCACGTTGCGCGATCCGTTCACGGCGAAACCGTTCGTGAAATTCTACACCACCAAACGCGTCGGCGGGAAAGTGGTGAATACGGACGCGATCAAGCTGCTGAAGCTGGCTTAGTTATAGGGCGTCATTCCTATCCGCGTGCGTCATTGCGAGGCCGTTTTAGGCCGCGGCAATCCAGCGTGGCGAGTCTTCGCCACTCTATCACTTCTCTTTAGGAACTGGATTGCTTCGCTTTGCTCGCAATGACGCTGTGGGTAGGTTGGTAGCCTACTTAATCAGTGTGCCCACGGCTGTTTGTGACCTGACCACCGGTTCGTGTTTCAAGGCGGCGCTGAGGGCGGGCATGGGTAAAACCATGCCCGCCTGCTTTCGCGTGGGACGGTATATTGGCCACGCAAACTGCCTGATTTAGGCTTTTTTTCGGCGAATCCGGCCTTTCGGTTGACAGAAAACGCTGTTCGCCCCTAATATTCCAAATGTTTAGGGGGCTTGCCATTGAGTGATCTAAGCCGGTCGGATAAAATACTCGCCGAGAAAACCGTCTGCGTACTACTGGTGCGCGGCGAGGATCCCGATGGCGCGCCGATCTACGCCTATGTCGGCGTGCGGGCAGATAAATTGCAGGCATTCATGGAAGCGCAGAATTCGGGATTGTTCTACCCGGAGGAGCATGGCGTCATCATCGAATTCGGCCATGGCGAGCCGGATGCGCAGGTGCGCGAAAAAATGGAGCGCGATTACGGCTTCAACCATGAGGGGATGCTGGATATTCCCGACCCTGAGAATGCCACGCGCGTCGCAGCAGAGTTGAGCCGCAAGGCGAACGATAAAGAGTAACGATAGAATCGTCGCGCGGCTGACTGCGCGGCTCACCGAAATTTTCCCATGTATTTTTATTGCTATCGCAGTGCGGGCAGCGCAGGCGATGGTGCGGCGTTGCGCGCGTATGACCGCGCGCTGCTGATAGCGCGCCAACGCGCGACGTATGTTTTTTCCTACCCAACGAACCTTGGAGATTTTATGAGCGATGACCGGTCATCGGCCCTCAGCCTTGTCACGGCGCCTGCGAGCGAACCGCTGACCTTGGCGCAGGCCAAAACATTCCTGCGCATCGAAAACACGGCGGATGACGAGCCGATCACGCGCGCGCTCACGGCGGCGCGGGTCGCGGCGGAGCAGTATTTGCGCGTTGCGCTGTTGCCGCAGACATGGGATTTCAGCGTCGCGAATCCGGCATCGTGCGAGATCCATTTGCCGTTCGGTCCGGCGCAAAGCATCACGAGTGTGACGCTGACGACGGAAGCGGGGGCGGTTGCGACCTTGAACACGGCGAATTACCGCCTGAGCGTCAGCGGGTATAGTGTGTTGTTCGACCCGCCGGTTTCGATCGAAAAACTGACCATCCGCTATGTCGCGGGCATCGCGGCGACGGTCGGGGATGTGCCGTTGCCGATCGTACAGGGCATGCTGCACCATATCGTGGTGATGATGGAAAATCGCGACGGCACGGCGCCGCTGCCGATGCAATCGGTGCGCTGTTACCAGCCCTACCGGCGGATAGTACTATGAGTGTCGCCTCGTTATTGCGGGATCGCGTCACCATCCAATACCAGAGCGTGAGCGAGGATGGGTATGGCGGGCAGGTCGTCAGCTGGGTGGAACTGGCGACGGTGTTCGCGCAGGTGGAATCGCTGTTTTCAGGGCAGGATGGTGTCGTCGGCAACCAGCGCAACGCCAACAGTGCGTATCGGGTAAGCGTGCGGGTGCGCACGGATGTCGATGCGTCGATGCGCATAATCTGGAAGACGCACACGCTGACCATTCATTCCCTGCATGAGCAGGGGGAGATTTTGAGCATTCTAACCTACGAGGAACATCAATGAGCAGCTTGGCCCTCATGCAAGTGCAGCAGGCACTTTATACCAAACTGCAAGGCGACGGCGTGCTGATGGGCATGGTGGGCGGCGTGTACGATTCGGTGCCGGAAACGGCGGCGCTACCGTATGTCGTGATCGGCGACGGGCAGTTGCGCGTCCTGCCGGCGGATAACGCGACGATCAGCGATACGGTGTTGCAGATCGAGGTGTGGACGGATGCGAGCGGGCGCAAAAGCGCGCTTACGATCATGAGCCGCTTGTTCGCGCTGCTGCATTTGGGGACGCTGAGTTTGAGCGGTGTGCAGCAAGTGCTGTTGCGCTGCGAGCAGGCGGATACGGCGGTGGCGGAAACGAATACGCGGATTCACGGCACGCTCAATGTGCGCGTAACGGTGGTGGAGTAAGCGATGGCATTGATCGGATCGGACGGGTTGAGCCTGCTTGTCGGCGACGGGGCGGGTACGGAAACATTTACGGCGCTGAAAGGCGCGAGTCTCGCACAGTTCAGCGTGACGCAGCGGGCGCATGTGGCGAGCGCCATCGGCAGCGATGCGTGGCTGGTGCAGCAGGGCGCTAGCAACCGGCAGGCGGTGATCGATTGCACGGCGTATGCGACGGATGAGGCACCGGCGCTGCGGGTGCAGAGCCTCGCGTTGTCGGGGTTGACAGGGAATTTCAAGCTTGAGTTGCGCAGCGGGCAGACATTGTCGCTGAATGCAGTGGTGACGAGCTATGCGGAGACGATTGCACAGGGCGACATCAAGACGGTGAAATTCCGGCTGGAGTCGAACGGCGATGTATCACTCGGGTAAGTAGGTTTTCTGCCAGGCGAGGAGCTGCTCGGCGATGCCGGGGAGTTTCGGATCGCGGCAATTGGTGCGGCTGTAGAGCAGGCCGTAGCTGGCGCTCGCGGACTTGGCGAGGGCGCGGACTTTGGCTTCGGCATCGGTCGCGTCGGCGGCGAATTTCGTGCGCTCGGCATAGATGATGAGGGCGCGGAAATTATCGCGGTAGTCCTTCGCCGAGAGCAGGTGGCAGTTGCTGAGGATGTAGCTGGTCGCCATCAACTGCTCGATTTGCTCGGAAATGGTGGTGGCGTTGAGCTGCGCATCGAGCGCGAGGTCAGACGGGTTGAACAGCTCGAGCACGAGGGTTGCTTTGTCGCCCTTTGGGGCAGCGGGGACGCTGGCTGGTTGCGCAGGCGCGGTTGTGACGACGGGGCTGCTTGTGGCTTCGACTACCGGCGCGGCGGGGCGCAAGGACCAATAAACCAGCAGTGCAAGGATGAGTACTGCACCAACAACGGAGATGAAAATGACGGGATTTTTAATGCGTAGCTTGCGGAAGGGCATTGCTTTGTGGCGCGGGGTTATTGCCCGGTGCGGCTTGCTGATCGGCCGCTTGCGGGCGGCAGTCCAGCGTTACGGTTTGGCCTTGGTCCACTTCTTTCGTGGTTAGGCGGTCCATCTCGTAGCAGCGGTAGCCGACTTCGAATTTTTTGTAGCAGACTTGCAGCGGCTCGAGGCCGAGTGCGCCGCTATTGACCGGAATCTGGCAGGCGCGCTTGCCGTCGCACATGGCTTTCACGGCGTCGAGCACGTTATTCGGTGTCGGCTGGGTGATGGGAGGTTGCGTAACGACATTGCCGCTGGCGTCTTTCGTGAGGGGCATGCTGGCGCGCGCGCGGATGGCATCGGCGACGTAGGGGCCGCAGTTCAAGCCCCAACTGGCGCTCGCGATGCGGACGTAATGGTCGGTCGGCTGCAGGGGCGCGTCGGCGGATTGCGAGGCTTGTTTCGGGCCAATCAACAGATAGAGGACGATGATGACCAGTATGATGATGGAAATGGCCGTCGCGTGGAATTTAGCGTTTTTTACCATGGGCCTATTTAGGCATTGGGTAATGACGGAGTCAATGGCTGTTTCGCCGAAGCGGGCAGGCCATGGGCGGGATCGTTGTCGGCGGCGGCATAGGTCACAGGCGTAGGCTTGGGATCGAGGCTGGTCGGCGTGCTGAGCGGGATATTCAGCGTGTTGCCGACCTGGTTGAAGATCGAGGATGACATATTATCCGCGGTAAAGGTTTTGCCAGCGGATTGGCCGGTGACGAGGTCGGCAATGTCAGCAAGTTTGCCGCCCTGGGCTTTCAGGTCGCGGTTGATGTCGATGGTCGCGAGGTTGAGCTGCTCGAGCTTGCCCTGCTCACCGGCATTGCTGAAAGTGTTCGTGAGCGTGGAGCCAAGGTTGTTCATCCCGCCGCCGCTTAGGCTGGCGATCAGGTTTTTAAGGGCGGCGAACAGGACATAGACGATATTGACGCCATCCGCGCCGAGATTGTTGCTGAGCAGGCGCCCGCCATCGTGCTTTTGCAGGTCGTCGCGGGTGATGGATTCGAGGATGGTTTCTTCCTGGTCGCTGAGGGTGTAGCCCTCTTTCGCGAGGCCCTGGCGCATGGTGGTAAAGTCCATGCGATCAGCGAAAGAACCCGTGGTCGCGGCGGGCATCGCAGGGGTTGCAGTTGTGGGGGCTACCGTAGGGGTTGGCGCGGGAGTATTCGGATCTGTGCCGGTGGTGCTCATTTTTGCAGCGCGGGTTTGTTGGGTTTGGCGGCGGCTGGGGTCGAAGGCGCGGTATCGGGATGCGTGGCATCATGGGCGGTAGTTTGCGATGTAGCTGCGGCAGGCGTTGTCGATGCTGGAGTGGTGGGCGTTGTGGCGGGCGCATCCGGCGTGTCGGTGCCTTTGGGCAAGGTTTTATCGAGCCATGACATGAAGTCGTTCCAGATATTGGCAATCCATTGGCAGATGCCGCCAAAGAAGGAAGAAATAGGATCTTTTTTCTCGGTCAGGGCGGAGCGAGCATCGGATTGTAATTGCTGGACGGCTGGGGCTGCTTTGATGCGATCCCCCAAATCAAGCGCAGTGCCGAGCCCGAAAGGTACATTATTCGCCATACCCGCAACGGTATTCACCATGCCGTCTACGGCCTGATTTCCGACATCCGTCGCTGTAACTGGGGTAGGTACGGTCATAAAACTCCTAGCCCTATAGTACCAAATCCCGCGGGGCGAAGTGTGAAGATTCTGTGACAGTTTAGACGGGTTAGCCCCTCAACCTTCACACAATTGTCACACAACGGGCGGGTACATTCGCTTATACTGCATGGTGAAGGAATGTTATAAGCATGACCCAAACCAGTACAGACGGCGTGAACCAAGACGATTTTAACAAGCTGTTGCTCGACGGCATGAACAAGACCGTCGGCTCGCTGGATAAGCACAACTATAGTAAAGACGGCGACACCAAGAAGGTACTCGGCGTCGAGATGGACAGCGCCATCGCCAATATGGTCGAGGTGATGTACTCCACGCTGATCGGCGGATTGACGAAAATTGTCACCCCGAAAGTTTACGGTACGGTGCAGGATCTCGGCAAGAAATACGCCAAAGAGCACCTGAATGAATTGAATCTCAACCGGGTGGCAGCCGGTACGGCATTTGCGGTGAATGCAGGGATTTATGCGCTGCCGTCGATCACGGATGCGACGCAATTGCTGGGCAAGCAGGAAAAAGCCAAAAAAGAAACGGTGCAGAAACTCGCCACGGTGCTCGATGATGAAATGGGCGCGCACGGGGTGAGTGCGTATAACCGTAGCAAAAACGAGATGATTACGTTCCATCGCTGGAAAACGGCGAAGGTGAACTATGCCGACCTATCGCATTTGATTATTGCGGCGCTGCCGAAAATCGTGCCGAACATCTGGTTCCATGAGCGTGATAATATTCGCGGCCTGCGCACGGGCGAGGGACTGAAAGAGATTCAGCAGGAGCGGCTGTTCGCAAAAGTGGCGCATAATTATGGCGAAGAAATTGCCATGGGCGAGCGCCAGCGCCAATATGCCGCGGTAAAAGAAGAATATACGGCGGAAACGGCAAACCTTAAGAAACTGCGTGAAGCAGTTGCCCCTGAGAATACGGAAGAACTGGCGCGCATCCGCCAGATGGAAGAAGAAGCCGCGAAGAATAATGCCGAGAAGATCGCGCGCATCAAGCGCATTTCGGAAGATGATATTACGCATGAGCATATCGCTGAAAACCGTGAGGAACCGGAAGTTGCGCGCTATATCAAGCGCACGAAGGAAGATAAAAATCGCAAATCGAACGGTAATGAAGGCTTCCAATTGGATGGGCTTGCCGGGCCACTGACCTCGAACGCCACGCTGACGACGATCGCGAACAAATGGGTGGAATCGAGTAAGCGCCATCTGCAGCGTAGTTTCTCGAGCCAGTACGATGCGATCGATATGGTCACGGCGCTGCAGCAGCAGCTGGGCAACGATCCGAAGCCGAACAGCTTCCAGCTGCCGAACAAGGGCAAGACCCTGCCGCTGGTGGCCTATGTCGCGGAAATCATGTTGCAGCATGCGCGGGACATGAGCGACATGAACCCGGAATATACGGAAATCCGCGACGCGCTAAAAGATAATGTGATCGCTGCAGCCAAACCGCTCGCTGACGCTATCGATAAAGGTGATATCAGCGCGCTGGCGCTGATCGATTATATCGGTAACGGGAAAATCGTGCGCAATAAGGGCCGCCTGATCGCGAGCACGGAAGAAGTGACGGCGATGATCGAGCATGATGCGGTGAAGCATGTACAGCACCTTGCGGTTGATCCCAAAGATTTCTGGAGCGATGCCCCCTACAATGCAAAAGAAGGCAAAGAAGAATTTGCTTCGTTGCAGGGTGAAGAACGCATTTGGGCCACTACCTTGGTTCCGCACGATATGCGCAAACAGTTTGGAATCACCGATCAAGAAAGTAAAGAAGCGGATGCTATCCCGGCAAAGCAGCTTGAGAAAGTGCTGGCCGAGCTGACACTTGGGGCGGGCACGCTTTCGGACGAAGCATTGCATGAGCTTGAACAAGCGAGCCCCGAGATTAAACAATTGCGTGATGCCAAGAATCAAATTGAAGCTAAAGGGGAAGCGGCAGTTCACGATTTGAAATCGACGCCGACCCACCCGATCGGGATCGAACGTATTTTGCTTGGCATACTGGTCGGCAAAAATAAGAACGGCCAGAAAAACGGTTTTGCCGAATTATTGGAAACCGGCCGTAAAGAACTGAAAAAGATCGAACATACGGAAGAAAAACCGACGCGTAGCCATGCCGAGGCAGTGCGTGACTCGCAACGCCGCAGCAGTATGCATGAGGCTGAGGCCTATCGCGATTAGATAATCGCGGCCAAGGCGTAGTAAAAATAGGGATTTAACCTATTATTTAACCGCGATTGTCATAAAAGCTTCACACTCGGCAGCGCTGGTTTTTGCTATGCTGGCCGTATGGATCAAGGATTCTCAGCAGGAAATGTCTTGGAGAGCGTGCACCCGGCGACGGCTGTGCACCCGTTGCCAAGCGTAAAACTGCACCCGAATAATCCGCATACCATCAGTGTTCCCGGCACGAAAGTGCCGACGGCGGCGGGCGAAATCGCGAACGATGCGGCGGCCAAAGCGGCGCTGACGCCGGAGCAGAAAACCATCAATACGCTGCACACCACGCAATCGGTGTTCATGGCGCCGGGGATGATCGAAATGGTCGGCATGATGGGTGCAGGCTTGCTCGGCGGCATCACCAAGAAATTCGGCTGGGATCGCGTCACGGCGGCGATCAACATGGCGCTGAAAGCGCCGGTCGAGGCGATGCGCGATACGACGATTGCGAAAGTGGCGCATTTCCCGCAGAAATTCATGCATGCGGTCAGCCATGAAGCTGAAATGGTGGGCGGCGAAAAGGCGGAAGTCTGGGCGCACGCGGCGCATAAGCAATCGAGAAAACTGAAAGTGCATGCGGATCATATCGACAAGCACATTGCCAGCGCGACTTCCGGTGTGCGCGCCAGCATCGACAACTGGGCGGAGAATGTCAGCAAAGAAGGCGCTGGCGCAAAAGTGCATGACTGGCTGACCGATATGGCCAAGAAGCGCCATGATGTGCTGCTCACCAAGCGTGAAGCGGCGGTGACGAGCACCAAGGCGGCGCTCGCAGGTGAAGAAAGCCGGGTGATGGGCAAAATCGGCAAGGCGCTGAGCAAGATCAACCCGTTTCGCGGCAAAGAGGAAGCTCCCGTTGGCGAGGACACGCTGAAGGCGCTGGTCGGCAAAATCGATGCGCATATCGGCAAGATGCGGACGCATAAAGCCAATGCGGCGGGCCTCAAGCAATTATACGATGATCTTGGCAAGGAAATCGCCAAAGATACGTTCAAGGGCGAGATCAAACACCGCGCGGCGGATGTCGCGAAATTCATGCATAAGGCGGTGGGCCATGCGGAAGGGCTCGCCGTGTATGAAGGCGCGCTCAAAGGCGGGCTGAAAGATATCATCCACGGGATGGGCCATGCGGTCGGCCGCACGCCGATTTTCGCGACGCTGATCGGTATCGGTGCGACGGCGGGCATCGGTGCGACGCTGCTCACCGCGAAATCGCAGAGTAAACAGGAGAAGCAGGCGCTCGCGGATTTGAGCACGCAGCTCGACGGTAAAACCGATACGGCATTCGTGAAGGCGATGACGCATGAGCGCGATGCGCATAAGGGCCTCGGCGCGATGAAAACCGGCCTGCAAGTGGTTGGCGACGGCCTCGACGGCGTCATGTGGGCGCAGGCGCATGGCGGTGGCATGGCGCTGATGACCGCGACGATGCTCCCGGGTATCGGCGAAACGCTGGTGCCGGATGACGCGCCGATGAGCGCGCTGGTGGAGCTGGAGAAAGACGAAAAGGGCGAAGTAAAGATCGATGATATAGAACGTACCAAGGATTGGCGAGAGCTGGTCGGCGTGCGCCCGGAAGTGGCGGCGCATGGCGCGTCGTTCAACCGGCTGGCAGCAGCGGATGCGAACGAGATTGTCGCCAAGCACATGAAGCTGAAGGAAGGCCTGCAGTTGGTCAACGACGATGCGGCATTCACGGCGTTCTCGAAAGACGTGGCGGCGAAGCAAGCGGATGCGGAGAAGGCCGTGGCACAAGCCCCGGCGACGCCTGTTGCGGCGAATAAGAATACGCATGCGGCGAATGACCATACCGCGGCCGCCTCGCCGAAAACGACGGTATTGCCGGGCGCGACGATCCATCATCAGGCGGCTCCGATGGCAACGGTAGCGGCGAACGATATCGAGCACCAGGGCCGCATTGCGAGCCAGCAGCGGGCCATCGCGTAAGGGCCGATCCAAGCCAATTGTCACAAAAGCTTCACACTATTTACCGGCCAGTTTGGTAGGATAAGGGTGAAGGATTCTTATGGCCATTGCTACTGCACAGCGTTTTCAATCTCGCATCGCCAGCGTTACCGCTCAGGCACGCCCGACCGTGCGTGGGATGCAGGTGGAAGCATCGCGCGTTGCGGGGACGGTGGTGCAATCGCTTGGCAAAGCCATGGGCCAAACCAAGGGCAATTGGAAAACCACTGCGATGATGGCGGGTGGAGCAGTGCTGTCGTTCTTTGGCGGTGTGGGGATTACTGCTGCGTTCGCGCTCGAGCGCCAGAAGAACGCGATGATCGCGAAAGATGGCAAGAAAGTGCTCGCGAATTATTACCGCAACCAGGTAGCAACGCAGCTTGGCATCAACCCGAAACATGTCGGCGTCACGGAACTCGAGATGGCGGCGCGCACGAACACAACGTTCGCGCAGGCGATTGCGAAACTCGAGCGCGAGCGGGGCGATAATAATCGCCAGAATAATTTTGTGACCGGCGGTGCATTCGCGCTCGGCGGTATGATGCCAGGCTTGAGCGGCTTCAGCCATCTCGCGGCGCATGGCGCGGTGGCGGTGGGTGGCAGCGTGGCGGCGAGTGCGTTCAATGCGGATGTGCTGCATACGCATGACGTGATGGAAAAGCTCAACGAGAAGCGCTTGCATGGCCAGCCGATCACGGCGACGGACATCGTGCTGTTGCAGATTTCGCAGAATGAAGAATTGCAAAAGCAACTTAAGAAAACGAACGGCGTTGCGTTCAGCAAAATGACGGATGAGCAGCAGCGCGGGGTCATGATCGCGATGCCGGAAATCCAACAGGCGAGAGTGCTTGCCGAGCGTGCGAATGCGATGATCGCAACTGGCGAGGCAAAAGAACAGGATATATTGATGATGGTGTCTGCTGAGCCGATTGCGCAAGTGGCACCGCCAGTACAGGCTGCCGCGCCGCAAGGCGGCTGGGCGGCGCGTGTGGGTGGCCCGCGTGCGGGTGCAAATGTTTCGTTCAGGGCGCAGGTAGAAGCGCGCCGCGCGGCGAATGATGTGGCGCAAACGACCGCACAGGCGATTTAGTTTTAACGAATAATTTCTAGCAAAACGGCCCGCACGGATTTCCGCGCGGGTTTTTTTATTTCATCAGCGAACAGGAATCATCATGGGCTTTGTGGAAGTGCAGTTCCCGGCGGACATCTCGTATGGATCGTCCGGCGGGCCGGAATATGCGACGGATGTGGTGACGGCCAGCAGCGGCTACGAGCAGCGCAATGTCAACTGGCAGCAGGCGCGCGCGCGGTTCAACGTGGCGCATGGGGTAAAAACGCAGGCGCAGCTCGCTACGTTGATTGCGTTTTTCCGGGCGCGTAAGGGGCGGGCCTACGGGTTTCGCTTCAAGGACTGGACAGATTACCAAGGCAGCAGCGAAGCGCTTGGCACCGGGGATGGCACGACTACGCATTTCCAATTGGTGCGGCATTACGCGAGCGGCAGCGTGACGGAGCTGCGTACGATCACGAAGCCGGTGAGCGGCACGGTGCAGGTGTATGAGAACGGGGTACTGCAAACGAGCGGCGTGACGGTCGATACGACGACGGGGATTGTGACGTTTGCGACCGCGCCCGCGACGGGGGTTGCGCTCACGGCGAGCTTCCAGTTCGACGTGCCGGTGCGGTTCGATACGGACCAGCTTTCGGCCTCGCTCGATGCTTACGGCATCAATTCATGGCAGAATATTGCGCTGGTGGAAGTGAGGATCTGATGCAGGTAATTTCAACGGATTTGGCGGCGCATCTGGCCCAGGAAGTGATGACGCTGGCGACCTGCTGGAGCGTGACGCGCAAGGACGGTTTCGCGCTGTATTTCACGGACCACGACCAGGATTTGACGGTCGATGGACATGTGTATGCGGCGGCTAACAGCATGACGCCGAGCGCGGTGTCGTCGCAGGTCGGGCTTGCGGTCGATAACCTCGAATTCGATGGGATGTTGAGTTCGGATGCGATCACGGAAGCGGATATTCTGAGCGGGCGCTACGACCATGCGGAAATTACGATTTTCCTCGTGAATTATACCGATCTCAGCATGGGGAAATTCAAGCTGAAAACGGGATGGCTCGGGGAAGTGACGTTGCAGGGCGGCCAGTTTATCGCGGAAATGCGGGGGCTTTCCGCGCAGTTGCAGCAGACGATCGGGCAGGTTTATACGAGCACGTGCCGCGCGGCGCTGGGCGATACGCGGTGCGGAATCGATCTTACGGCTTATCATTTTACCGGTAGTGTGACAGGGCTCGAAGCCGCCTATGCGTTTACGGACAGCACGAAAACGCAAGCGAACGATTATTTCGCGAATGGGGTGGTGACGTTTGTCAGCGGCGCGAATACGGGCCTCAGCATGGAGGTGCGGGATTTCACCAGCCGGCGGTTCGGGTTGTTTTTGCCGATGCCGAATGAAATCGCGCTCGGCGATAATTACACGGTGGTGGCAGGCTGCGACAAACAGTTCGACACCTGCGTGACGAAGTTCAACAATGCGCTGAATTTTCGCGGGGAGCCTGATGTTCCGGGCACGGATGCGCTGCTTGAAACCTCGGCGACGGCGGGCTTATAACGCGCTTGCTATGCGACGCAAGCTCGCGCATGATGGGGCCATGATCGTTTGGAACATTTTGCAGGGATTGTCGGCGGGATTGCGCATGCATGAAAGTGCGCTGTACCGCTATCCGTACCGCACGGCGGAGGAGGCCATCCGCGGCGATGCCAAACGGATTTATCAGGATGTCGAATCGAGCCTGGAGCGTGGCCATGAGTGACAATTTTTCCCGTCGCGACCCGAAACGTAAAGCGCCGGAGGGGCTGCCCTCGCCGGAGATTCTCGAAGCGTATGACGCGGTGCTGGCCGGTTCGGCGACGCGGATCATCGAAATGTTCGAGCGTGAGCAGCAGCACCGGCATCAGTGGGAGTACCGGGCGTTGCGCGTGCATCATGTGTCGACGTTGCTCGGGCAGGCGCTCGGGTTTTTGATTGCGGTTGCGATTTTCGGTTCGGCGACGCTCATCGGCATTAGCGGGAATTCGACGGCTGCAGCGATGATCTGGGTGTTCGGCATGGCGATCGTGACGATGGCAGCGGTGGTGTGGTGGTATGCGAAAAGCTTAGGCCAGCGGCCACTTTTCGCGCGGCCCGCCATGCGTACGAATTTCCGGCCCGAGAAGAATTCGCCCGCCAGCGAATAGAAGATTCGCTTTCGGCATAGTTTTCCGGCGCATTATTTTTCACCTTTTATTTTGAGATTTTTTATGACGACAGCCCGCGAGGTTATCGCTGCGGCGCGCCTGTTGCTTGGCGTGCGCTTCACCCATCAGGGCCGCAGCCGCGATGGGGTGGATTGTTTGGGGCTACTGATCGTCACCGCGCAATCGCTCGGTCTCACGTTCGGTGGCGAGGGCGTGGAGGCACTTGACGTGCCGACTTACGGAACGCGGCCTGACATTGTGTTGCTCAGGAAAAAACTCGATGAACACCTCGTGCCGATTGCGCTTACGGATGTGCAGCCAGCGGATATCGTGCTGCTGAAAATCGACGGTTCGCCGCAGCATTTGGCGCTGCTTGGCGATTATCCGATCGCGGGGGAACTTAGCATGATCCACGCTTATGCGCCCGCGCGCAAAGTGGTCGAGCATCGTTACGACGCGCAGTGGCGCGCGAATAGTTACGCGGCGTATCGGCTGCCGCAGCTCGCTTAGCTAACAAAATTTTTCGTAATTTTATCAACGCGCGTACGCATTTTGCGGCGCTTCGCAGAGGTGACTCATGGCATCCATCATCCTTTCTTCCGTCGGCGCGGCGGTCGGAGCGGCTTCCGGCATTGATTACGGTGCGCAGCTTGGCATGGTGGTCGCCGCGGGTATCAGTCGTAGCATTGCGGGCACGAGCAAATACCATTACGAGGGCGCGCGGCTCGACACGCTTGCGGTGCAGACCTCGACCTATGGGCGGATGATTCCGATGGTGTTCGGCACGGTGCGGATCGCGGGCAACGTGATTTGGTCGCTGCCGATCAAGGAAATCGCGACGACGACCACGACGCGCACGGGCGGCAAGGGCGGCAGCGCGCAGAAAACCGAGAGTTCGACGACGACCTATAGTTATTCCGTGACGCTCGCCATTGCGATTTGCGAGGGGGAGATCGCGCGCGTCGAGCGTGTGTGGGCGGATGCGGAGTTGCTCGATTTGAGCCAAGGCGTTTATCGGATTTATACGGGCGATGAGGCGCAATTGCCAGATTCGCTGATCGAAAGTTATGAGGGGGTCGGCTCGACGCCGGCCTATCGCGGGCTTGCGTATGTGGTGATCGAGGACTTCCCGATGGGGGATTTCGGCAATCGCATTCCGAACTTCACGTTCGAGGTGACGCGTCGCACGCCGCAGGACGATGTGGGTGCGGCACCGGTAGAATCGCTGGTGACATCGATCATGCTGCTGCCGGGCTCGGGCGAGTTTGTGTATGACACGCAGGCGGAATATAAAATCACCGGCAGCAGTGTCAGTGGCGGCGTGGTGCAGAGCGGCTACCAGGTGCCGCTGAATGTGCACACGGCGGAAGGCAAGGCGAATGTGCTCGTCGCGCTCGACCAGTTGCAGGATACGTTCCCGAATTTGCAGTGGGTCGGTGTGGTGGTGAACTGGTTCGGCACGAGCATGGATATCGGCACGTGCGAAGTGTGGCCGTGCGTGGAATATCAGGCGAACACGGTGACGTCGCCGGACGATTGGGAAGTGGCGGGCTATACGCGCGCCACCGGTCGCCAGATCGGTAACGATGCGGGGGTGTTGCGTTATGGCGGCACGCCGGATGATGGGAGCATCGTGCGGTTGCTCACGGAATTGCGCGCGAGGGGCTTGAAGATTTTCTTCTACCCGCAAATGCTGATGGATGTGGCGGGCAAACCGTGGCGCGGGAATTTGACGGGTGCGGCGAGCAACGTATCGACGTTTTTCACCAAGACGCATGGCTATAACGCATTCATCAACCACTACGCGACGCTGACGGCGGGGATGATCGACGCGTTTGCGATTGGCACGGAGATGCGCGACCTCAATAAAGTGACGAGCAGCACGGGCGTGTTCCCGGCGGTGAGCCAGTTCGTGAGCTTGGCGGCGACGGTGAAAGCGACGCTGGGATCGAGCGTGAAAGTGACCTACGCGGCGGACTGGTCGGAATATCACCATACGGACGGCGGGTGGTATAACCTCGACCCGCTCTGGGCGTCGTCGTCGATCGATATGGTCGGCATCGACGCGTATTTCCCGCTGACGGATGGGGTGCAAACGGGCTACGACATCGCGCCGATCGAGGCAGGCTGGACCTCGGGCGAGGGGTATGATTTTTACTACACGGACGATACGCGCACGACGAAAGCGAGCTTGAGCGCGCCCTATGCGTGGAAAAATATTGCGTGGTGGTGGAGCAACCATCACGTGAACCCGGATAGCACGACGACAGCGTGGACACCCTCGAGCAAGCCGATCTGGTTCACGGAATATGGCTTCCCGAGTGTGGATGGCTGCACGAACGAGCCGAATGTTTTCATCGATAGCACGTCGATCTCGAGCGCCTATCCGCGCTTCTCGCGGGGGCGGGTGGATTTCATGGCGCAGCGCGTGGCGATTGCGGCGACGGAAGCGGTGTGGGCGGGCAGTTCCATGGTGCTGAACAAATTTCTGTGGACGTGGGATGCGCGGCCGTATCCGTATTGGCCGGACCTCACCAGCGTGTGGGCCGATGGCAATAACTGGGTGACGGGGCATTGGGTGCAAGGGAAGCTCGGCTCGAGCCATGTCGCGGCGGCGGTCGAGCAGATCGCGCTACGGGCGGGGCTTACGAGCGACCAGATCGATACGAGCAATTTGCAGATGCTGCTCGACGGGTATGTGATCGCGGATCGGGTTTCGGCGCGTTCGGCGCTCGAACAATTGATGCAGGCGTTCTTTTTCACCATCAAGGAAAGCGATACATCGCTGGTGGCGATTTTGCGCGACGCGACGGTGGATGCGACCGTGGATGCGAGCGATTGCATTTTGCAAAAAGCGGGCGATCAGCTGGTGCCCTATGTGCTCAGTCGCCAAGAGGATTTGGTGCTGCCGCAGCGGCAGGAGGTGAATTTCCTCAACCGGCTGCTGCAATATGAAACGGATGTCGAGGCGGCACAGCGCAGCACGCAAAGCGCGACGGATATTGCCTCGATCACGTTCAGCATCGTGCTTGCGGAAACGCAGGCGCAGAGCATCGCGGAGACGATGCTGTCCGACCAATGGGCGGAGCGCAGCACCATCAGTTTGCAATTGCCGATGCAGTATGCGGCACTCGAGCCCGGTGATGTGCTGGTGGTGACGGATGGGCCGATCACGCACCGGATTCGCCTCAGCCGCGTGCAGATCGGGCGGCCGGGGATTGTGAACATCAAAGGTGTGATCGATGCCGCGCAGGCGTGGGATGGATACATCGCGCCGACGGTGGGCAGTGGCGGCTCGCTGGTACAGCCGAATCCGGCGACGCGCCTCGAGGTGCTCGATATTCCGGCGTTGCCGACCGACCAGCAGGATGCGCTGACACTGCGCTTCGCAGCGTGTGGCATCGCGGATGGCTGGAAAGGTGCGACGCTGGTGCGCGTGATGGATAGCGGCGATGACGAGGTGGTGCTGTCGATGGTGCGGCCAGCGACGATCGGCTCGGCGGTGAGTGTGCTCGGCACGGGTTCGAGCCAGGTATTCGACGAGGCAAGCACGGTGGATGTGGCGTTGCTCGGCAATGCGACGCTCGCAAGTGCGACGGAGGCGAGCGTGCTGAACGGCGCGAATGTCGCGGTGCTGGGCAGTGAAGTCATCCAGTTCAAGAATGCGACGCTGGTGAGCAGCGGGGTGTATCGCCTGAGCGGGTTGTTGCGCGGGCGGCTGGGGACAGAAGCCGCGATTGCGGGGCACGTCGTGGGCGAGCGGTTCGTGCTGCTCGACGATGCGGTGCTGCCGCTGGTGATTCCGGTGAGCAATAATGGGCAGAGTTGGACGCTGCGTGCGGTGACGCTGGGCGATGCGCTGTCGGTGGGGCCGGAATCGACCTTTACCGTCGCGGCGCAATCGCTCAAACCCTTAAGCCCGGTGAAGCCGCTTGCAATTCGCAATACGACGAGCGGGGATATTACGCTCAGCTGGTTCCGCCGTGCGCGGATCGATGCGGGATTGCGCGATTATGTCGATATTCCGCTGATGGAAATTTCCGAGCAGTACGATGTCGTGGTGATGAATGGTGGCGTGGTGGCGCGCAGTTGGCTGGCGACGAGCCCGAGCGTGGCCTACACGGCGGCGCAGCAGGTGGCGGATTTCGGTGCGGCGCCGAGTTCGCTTACCGTCACGATTACGCAGCGCTCCGGGCTGATTGGGCCCGGAAACCCGCTCAGCGCCACGATCCCGGTGCAGTAAGGCTTTCTTAAGGTTTTTATGGCATGATGGCAGGATGATGCTTTTCCATCGCCATGAAACGAATGATGCCGCGCTGCCCAGCTTGCAGGTGACGGAGATTGCTGAGCACGGCAAAAGCGCGTTCGCTTCGGGGTTGATGACGGATATCGTGTTCAAGCTGACGATCAGCCAGCTTTGCACGGTGATTCGCCAGCAAGGCATCGAGAGTGAAGCGAACGCGATGCTCGGCATGCTGGAATCACTGGTGGTGGCGGGTGAAATTCCGTTTTCGGATTTCATGCAGCGTGTGCAGAATTTGTTTCCGCAGGTGTTCGACCAGATCGATAGCGCGCTGCTCGCGAAGCTGTCGTCCTTTATCGCGGACTAATTTTCAAACTAACTGCCGAGTAATTTGCGTTTGGCGATGGCGTATTCCGCGTCGTTCAAATGGCCGTCAGCATGCAATTTGGCGAGGCGTTCCAGCTCGGCAATCATCGGCTGTTGGGCGGCTGTGCTATCCGCCGGTTGGTGATTGACGGATGCTGCGGTTGCGGCGAGGTCACGCACCATCAGGCGTTTGTATTGGTCCATCGCCTCCTGCACGGTTTTGACGAAGGGCGCGACGGTGGATTTCAGCACCATGCGCACGTTCATCGACGCTGCGCCGTCCCACACGCGGATGGAGCCGAAGAACAGGCCGAATGTCGAGTCGATCGCCTGCACGCGGTCGAGGTTCATCTGCAGTTGGCGCAGGCCGAAGAACATGCCGCGATCGAGGAAGATCACGCGGTGGTTGGTGCAGACGGCGAGCCAGGTGCGGTTGTCCATGAGGCCGGACGTGAGGGCGAGGATGCGCTCATTGTCGCCGAGGATTTTCGGCAAATAGCGGATCTCTTTCTTCGTGTAGAAAATATATTTGTGGGACAGGGAATTGATCTGCTGCCAGATTTGATCGATCGTCGGCATTTGGCCCTCATTCTCGAATTTGCCCCAAATTAGCACCAATTCATTCCATCACCAACATTTTTGAGGAAACCATGGCCACCACGAATAATCTCGGCATCACACTGGTAGATCAGTCACAGGCCCAGAAGGAAGTTACGATCAACCAGGCGTTCTCGCTGCTCGACGCGGTGACGGCGCGGCTGGTGGTCGATAAGGATTTGAGCACCCCGCCCACATCGCCCGCGCCATCCGCGCTGTATATCGTGGCGGCGAGCCCGACGGGCGCATGGTCCGGCAAGGCGACGAACCTCGCTTATTTCGACCAGGTCTGGCGGTTCATTGTGCCGCAAACGGGCATGAGCGTGTGGGTCGAGGATGAGGCGGTGGACTACCGTTTTAACGGCACTTCATGGGCAAAGGCGCTGAATGACGGCACGGCGAGTTTCGCGGCGGGTGCGTCGTCGGTGACGGTGACGAGCGCAGCGTGCACCAGTTCAAGCATTGTGCTCGCGACCGTGCGTAGCAACGATACGACGCTGAAAAGCGTGCAGGCGGTGCCGGGCAGCGGTTCGTTCACGCTGTATGGCAATGCGGCGGCGACGGCGGCGGCGACGGTTGGCTATCTGGTCATCAACTAGGGCGTGCGCATGCTCGATATCGAACAACAGAATGCGCTGAAAATCGCCGTCGTCGAGGAGCAGGTGGTCGGCTTGCGCGAGCAGCTTCGGCTGCATAATGCCGCGGCGCAAAAGCGCTTCGACAGCATGGACCGCAAGCTCGACGAATTGACCGCGATCATGAACCGCGGCAAGGGCGCCTATGCCGCGTCGATGGCGCTGGCGGCGGGTATTGGCGGCATCGTCATGCAGTTGCTGCATTTTATTTCACCCTCGAATCCACGGTAGGTTTATGATTGCTTTGCTTAGTGCGTTGCTCGGTTTTGTTTCGAGCGCGGTACCGGATGTGCTGAAAATGTTCCGCGATGCGCAGGACCGCGAACACGAAGTGACGCTCTACAAAATGCAGATGGATTACGACCGCGAAAAGCTCGCCGCGGCGACCGCGCAAAGCAGCGAAATGTATGCGCAGCAATTGCAGGCCATCCAGATCCAGGCGGATATGGCGGAGCAAACGAACCTCGACACGCGCGTGAAGAATTCGCTCACGGGCATTGCGTGGGTGGATGCGCTCTCGGGCTCGGTGCGTCCGGTGCTGACTTATGCGTTTTTCGGCCTGTACGTGCTGGTGAAATGCGCGCAGTTTTCGCTGCTGCTGAGCAATGGCTTGCCGTGGCAGAATAATTTGACCGTTGCGCAGGCGCTGGTGAGTTTGTGGACGCAAGAAGACATCGCGATTTTCTCGGCGATCATGGCGTTTTGGTTCGGCCAGCGCGCGTTGATGCGGGCGAAGCAATGAACACGTCCGATGCCGGGCTCGCATTGATCCGCCGGTTCGAGGGATTTTCAGCGCGGCCTTATCTGTGCCCGTCGCGGATCCTGACGATCGGGTACGGGCATGTGATTACCCCGGCGGAATACAGCGTGCCGATGGTCATCAGCGAAGCGCGGGCGATGGAGCTGCTGATGGCGGATGTGGCGGTGGCGGAAAAAGCGGTTGCGCATTATATCAGCATCGCGCTCAACCAGAACCAGTTCGATGCGCTGGTGAGCTTTACTTATAACCTCGGTTCGGGCGTGTTACAGCGGGCGACCTTGCGGCGGGCGATCAACCGGGGCGAAGCATCGGCGATTGCTTATCAATGGAAGCGCTGGGTGTGGGGCGGCGGGCGGAAGTTGCCGGGTTTGGTGGCGCGACGGGCGGCGGAACTGGCGCTTTTCCAGCAATAATTGAAGAAATGGCCTGGCGGATAGGGGGTTATCCCCCTGCCATAACTTCACAAAACTGTCACAAAACTTCCCAACACCCTGTGCTATATTTCACCTTAGGAAATAGCGCTTAAGGAGCGGGATATGACGGACGTAAAGAAAAACTGGGTGGATTTCATCGGCGCCCGCCGTGTGGTAGAGCATAACTACGATCTGCCTAAAGTTGCGAAAATTAATTTTGATGAAGTCGCGCATGCAACGAAAAATGCCTTTAACGGTGAAGTCGGCTTAAAAACTAAAGGTGTAGCCTTCGGTCGCGTCGCTGCCGTGGGCGCGGGTGCTTACCTCGCTACGGGCGTGTTCCGCGGCAAAGATTCCGAAGGTAAAGACCGCCCGATGCTCGCGCGCCTGAGCGACGCCGTGCTCGGCGTTGGGCTGATGGCTGGTGGCGCGCTTGCGGGCGGGCGGTAAAAGCCATGCAAGTGGCCACGAACTCGATTTTACAGCAATGTGCTGATGCGGTACAAGCCGATCCGCGCTTCAGCAAGCTGAATCCTGATATGGTCGCTCACGAAATACATGAATTTGCTGAATCAACCGCAGAGGGCGCACACATCAATTTGCAGTCCGCTTTGGACGGCATTCACGACATGGTCAGCAAAGCGAAAGGTGGGCTGTTGCCTCCTGAGCCCGCCAAATCCTGGGTCGAAGCGATCGGCACGAAATTAAAAACGCTGAAGACGGAAGAAATAGCCAATGTCGGCATGTGGCTGGCGGGCGGCGCGCTGAGCGCGTTTGGCCTTTGCAGCGCTGCGTCGCATTCCGTCACGCGTGATGAGGATAACAAAGCCCATATACAATGGAGCAATGTTGGCGTGGCGGTGCTACAGGCGGCGCTGACCATTGGTTGCGGCTTCATGGCGCTCAAACCGCTGGGTGCGGCGCGCGCCTAATACCCGAATTGCTGATGAAACCGTGCAGCGTTGGCGGTGCTGAGGCGCACTTCGTAGGCCGCATTCGCTTCTTCTTCCACATGCTGCATCACCTGACCGTTGGCGTAGAGCCACGCGATCGCGCGGCCATCCGCATGCGGGATGTGGTAATGGTAGGTGGCGAGCAATTGCGCTGAGAGTTTTTCGTCGATCAGTTGGAGTAATGCGTCACATCCTTCGCCCGTCATTGCGGATAGGGGGACGGCCCCCGCGGGTGCGAGATACGGCTCGCGGTTATGGTCGGCGCTCCACTGGTCGATTTTGTTGTGCACCTCGATGGCATGGTCGAGGTTCGCGTCTTTCCCGAACAAGCTTTTCAGCACGCCCATCACGTCATCGCTTTGCGCTTTGCTGTCCTCATGCGCGATGTCGCGGACGTGGAGGAGGATGTCGGCGGCAAGCACTTCCTCGAGCGTGGCGCGGAACGCGGCAATGAGTTCGGTCGGCAGGTTGCTGATGAAACCCACCGTGTCGGACATCAGCACTTGCAAGCCGCTCGGCAGCGTCGCCTCGCGGATGGTGGGGTCGAGGGTCGCGAACAGCATGTTCTGCGCCATCACATTGGCATGGGTGAGGCGGTTGAAGAGGGTGGATTTGCCTGCATTGGTGTAGCCGACGAGGGCGATGAGCGGATAGGGGACTTCCCGCCGCGTGGCCCGGTGGAGGTTGCGGGTGCGCACGACATTGTCGAGCTGCTTTTTGATTTTGATGATGCGGTCGCCGATCATGCGGCGGTCGAGCTCGATCTGCGATTCGCCAGGGCCGCCGAGGAAGCCAAAGCCGCCGCGCTGGCGCTCGAGGTGGGTCCAACTGCGCACGAGGCGGGATTTCTGGTAGGTAAGCGAGGCGAGTTCGACCTGCAATTTGCCCTCCGCTGTGCGGGCGCGGGCGCCGAAAATTTCGAGGATGAGCGCGGTGCGGTCGATGACTTTGGTGCCGAAGGCTTTCTCGAGGTTGCGCTGCTGCACGGGCGTCAGCGCGCAATCGAGGATGACGAGGCCGATTTGTTCGGCTTCGACCAGCGCGGCGAATTCCTCGACCTTGCCTTTGCCGATATAGGTCGCGGGCGTGATTTTCTGTAACCGCGCGATGGCGGCGTGTTTCACCTCGAGCTGGATGGCATGGGCGAGGCCAACCGCCTCCTCGAGCGCCGCATGCAACGAACGCTCCGAGCGCTCGCGCCCGGTGAGGTGGGGATGGATGACGAGGGTGTGCATAGCGGTTAGCCGTTAGCGGTTGGCAGTTAGTTCAGGCCTGCATATAGGGCGAAGAACGGCTTTGCAAAAACAGACTAAGCTAAAACCTAACGGCTAACCGCTAACTGCTTTTACGCTTGCGGTGCCGCATCCGCCGGAGCGTCGCCCTCATCCTCGCCCTTATACAGGCTGATGTTGGTCGAAGGCACGATGGTGGCGATGGCGTGCTTATACACCAGCTGGACTTGCGGGCTGCGGCGCAGCACGACGCAGAAATTGTCGAAGCCGGAGATATTGCCCTGGAGTTTCACGCCGCTGGTCAAAAAGACGGTGACGGGGACTTTTTCCTTACGCAGGGTATTCAGGAAAACATCTTGAATATTCTGGTTTTTTTCGGTTGCCATGGAGTTGCCTCTTGATCGTGTTTTGGTTGTTTTTACGGGCGTTTTGTAGCTAAAACTGCGTGCTATTTAAAGGCAAGCGACCTCGAAAGCAAGCATTTCCCCACCAGCCGGTTGTATTTGCGGCCAATCTTCACAGAACCGTCACACTTTGAGGCCCGGATTTGGGCTATACTGGCTTCATTACTTGGATTGTAACCTGCACGGGTTCAACGATTTTTTCAGTTTCTTCTGTGCGAGGAAAGCTTGGGGTGTTGGAGTGATCCAACACCCATTTTTTTCAGGATGACATTAGGCGGCGTCAGACTCGGCGGCGAATGTTATATCGACCGTAGCCGTAGCGACTTCGGGCGAAACTTCCCATTTACGCACGTTACCTGCACCACAAACATCATCCATCCATGATTCAGGGTCTTTTACGTTTGGAGCGATCTTGAGGTTATCAATTGGAAATTTGATCGAGCGATTGGTCCCGGACTTATGGGCGCGAATAAGAGCAAGTACGCCAAGTGCTTGGGCACCTTTTTCGAGCGCTTGCGCGTCGATGGGATAGTTAGAGGTTTTGGGCCATTGGCCTTGCGCATGGAGGGAATCCTTCGCGGCATATTGGTCGGCGAAGATGTGGGCGTAGAGTTCTTCGGTCACGTGTGGCGTGAAGGGCGCGTAGAGTTTGAGGATGCCGTCGAGCACGTAATAGAGCGTGCGGATGGCGGATTGTTGGGCGTTCGCGGTGGCGCTCCCGTCTTTGTTATAGACGCGCTTTTTGATGAGTTCGAGATAGTTGTCGCAGAAATCCGCCCAGAAGAATTGGTTGGTGGCGTCGAGCGCGTCGGCATATTCGTAACGCGTGAAAGCTTCGGTCGCTTTGGCTACGGTTTCGCCGAGGCGCGAGAGGATCCAGCGGTCGAGCGTTTCGGTGATGGCGGTGTCGGTGGCCGCAGTACTAGGCGCGGATTCGAGCTTGCTCAAATGAATCGCAGCGAATTGGGTCGCGTTCCAGAGTTTGCCGACGAGTTTTTTGCCGATCTTCAGCAGGTCGGGCGAGAAGGCGGTGTCCTGCCCGAGGCGGGAGGTCGCGGCCCAGTAGCGCACGGCATCCGTGCCTTTTTCCTCGATGAGCGCGACGGGGGTGATGACGTTGCCTTTTGACTTGCTCATCTTGGATTTATCTTCAGCCAAGCACCAGCCGGAGATCATGAGATTCTTCCATGGAATCAGGTCGCTATGCAGGTGTGATTTAACCAACGTATAGAAAGCCCATGTGCGGATAATCTCGTGCGCCTGCGGGCGCAGGTCAGCCGGGTAGAGCTTGGCGAAACGGTTTTTGTCGGTCGCCGTTTCGGCGTTGATGGCATGGGCGGAAAGTTGGGGAGAGATGGAGGAGGTGGCCCAGGTGTCCATGACGTCGAGGTCGGCACGCAGTAATGCCTCATCGCCCTTTTTAATTATCAATTCATTATTTTCGTTAAATATATCTTCAAGTGCAAAAACTGCGCGAATCCCTGAAGAAATGCCAGATTTTGCGCCCGTTTCTTTGAACTGCTTGGGAATAAATGTAAGCGGATTTACCGGTAAATCATCAGCTTGAGCATATATAGGTATAGGATTTGAATTGACATCCGCATAGGCATACCAAACCGGGAAAGGCACGCCGAAATAGCGCTGCCGCGAGATACACCAATCCTGGTTCAGCCCATCGATCCATTGTTCGATGCGCAGGCGCATCCAGTCCGGGTTCCAGTTGCATTCATTGGCGCGCTTTTGGAGGGCGTCTTTTTTATCAGTGACGCGCACGAACCATTGCGAGGTTGGCAGGATTTCGAGCGGTGCGCCGGAGCGTTCGGCGCATTTGACGGCGTGGGTGATGGGTTTTTTCGCGGTGAGCAGGCCCGCCTCCTCGAGCATCGCGATAACCGTTTGGCGTGCGCCGAGATGCTTCGGATCGGTGTTGGAAATTTTTTTACCGTTGAGTTTTTCGGCTAGGTCAGCGGTCCATTGGAAGCCTTGTGGATAGCGGCCTTCCGCTAGTGCGAGGGAGAGATCGATTTTGCCGAATTTGTTGATGACGAGGCGCACGGGCAGTTTGTGCTTCTGCCACTTCGCGATGTCGGCATCGTCGCCGAAGGTGCAGCACATCATCAGGCCGGTGCCTTTTTCCCTATCGACGGTGTCGTCGGTGAGGATGGGCACGGTGAAGCCGAATAGCGGCACGTCGGCTTGCTTGCCGTGAAGTTTGGCGTAACGCGCATCGTCGGGATGGCAGAAGAGGGCGACACAGGCGGGCAGAAGTTCCGGCCGGGTCGTCATGATGGTGAGCGGTTGGCCTTCGCACATGAACGTAATGTCGTTGGCGAAGCTTGGCAGTTCTTTGTCTTCGATCTCGGCGCTGGCGATCGCGGTTTGGTCAACGGGGTCCCAATAGAAGGGGCGTTGGGCGCGGTAGGCTTGGTCTTTGGCGATGAGATCGAGGAAGGAAAGTTGCGACAGGCGGCGGGAATCATCCGAAATTGTGTGGTATTCCTGCGCCCAATCGACGCTCAGGGCGATGCTCTCGAACAAGGCGCGGAATTCCTTGCGGGCTTCTTCGGAAACGCCGAGGCAGACTTGGATGAATTCCTCGCGGCTCATATCGACCGCGCGGATTTTTTTGGTTTTCTCGACGAGGCGCTCGGTGGGCAGGCCGTTATCGTCGAAGCCCATGGGATAAAATACGTTCTTGCCGGTCATGCGCTGGAAGCGGGCGATGAAATCGGCCTGCGTGTAGCTGAACACGTGGCCCATATGGAGCGTGCCGGATACGGTTGGCGGCGGGGTGTCGATGACGTAGCTATCCTCGCGCGCGATGTCGGGGTTCCAGGCGTAGGTCTTCGCGGCGAGCCAGTGTTGCTGCCATTTTTTTTCCACGGCAGATTGGTCGTAGGCCTGCGCGAGGGGGAGCATTTTGTGGGTGTAGGTCATAGGGTGCCGTGTTTAGCGGCGGGTGTGCGGGCTGTCAAAGCCCTAGTGCATGCGCTGCGAATTCGGTTGCGCGATGCGCCCCTCAGCGGCAGCGATGCTGCCTGCGGGCAACAGCGAACCGATGGGCGGGTAAATCGTCAGCGCGCTCGACCCGTCGCGGGTGGCGAGGTGCGGGTCGGCACCGTGGCTGAGTAATATCTGCGCCATTTCGACGTTTTTCTCGAGCGCGGCGATGGTCAATGGGCTAACGCGCGAATCCGGGATCAGTGCGTTCGGGTTCGCCCCGGCGCGCAGCAGGGTGAAGGCCAGCTCGCGCGAATCGTTGATGACGCAATGGTGCAGGGCGGTCGTGCCCTCATGGTCGAGCGCATCGAGCGGGCAGTCTTTGGTGATGAGCAAGGTGGCGACGCCGAGTGCCAGGGCTTTGTCGGAATCGTTCGGGATTTCGCTGCATAATACATGAAGTGGGGTCGCGCCGTATGCATCCATCACGCCGCAGTTTTTCATGGTGCTCGCCAGCACGCGCGCGATTTGCCAGTGACGGCGACGTAGCGCGCAGTGCAGCGAGGTACCCAGGGGCAGGCCGCATAAAAAGGCCGGGGACGCGCCATGTTCCAATAACCATTGGACCATTGGGGCGCGTCCCAGGCGAGTGGCCTCCATCAAGGCTGTCGAATGACGGAGGGGATGTGCAATATCGACGGGGACTCCATGCAGGAGTAAATCTTCGAGCAAATCGGTGTCATCCGCTACCAGCGCGGAAAACCACGCATAGATCCGGGGCAGGGAGGTCGTTTTTTGCTCGGCCATCATGAAACAATCTCCGATTGTATTTGGTGGGGTGTTAACGACAACCATAGGTATAGTTCAGCTTCCCGTAAAAATGCAACCAATAAATTTATATAACTCGAAGAATGCAATCTAAGATTGTGGATAATGTGGTAATTACCCGACAGTTGCGGCGCGACGAGGGATTGCCACTTGCGCAAGCGCTGCGGTCATGCCACTAGCTTTTTCCGTGCGCGGCTATGGCGGAATTGGTAGACGCAACGGTTTTAGGTACCGTCGGGCAACCGTGGGGGTTCGAGTCCCTCTAGCCGCACCAACGATCATATACAAAAGGAGTCCTCATGCGCACGAAAACCACCCTTACTTCCGCCGATGCGGCGATTATCCTTGCGGCTTGCAAGGCCGAGGCGGAGAAACATAGCTGGAAAGTGTCGATCGCGGTGGTGGATGAGGGGGGTTCCTGATCCATCTCGAGCGGGCGGATGGGGCGGGGCTGCAGAGCCCGGAAATCGCGCGGCGCAAGGCGTTCACAGCCGCGGTTGGCAAAATGCCGACCAAAATGTTCGAGGATATGGTGAAAGAGCGCCCCGGCATGGCGCTGATGCCTGACCGCCTGCCGTTGCAAGGCGGCATCCCGATCATCCATAACGGCGAATGCGTCGGCGGGATCGGCGTTTCGGGCGTGAAGTCGCATGAAGACGAGCAGATTGCAGTGGCCGGGCGGGAAGCGCTGCTGGCGAAGGCTTAAGTAACGCAGCTTCTGCCATCAAAAACTGAACCCCGGGCATATCTTTGCACTTGCTGGCAGCAAAAGCCTGTGCCAATAAGCCCTCCAGCCAATTTTTACCTTCAATAGAGAGTGCATCATGCAGATTACCGCGAAAGAACAAACCGGCCTTGCCCACAGCTTCCACGTTGCCGTTGCGGCAAAAGATGTCGAAGCGCAGATGGAAGCCGAACTGAAATCCATCGGCAAGAAAGCCAAGATGCCGGGTTTCCGCCCCGGTAAAGTGCCGATGGCGGAGCTGAAGCGCCGCTTCGCGAAGGATGTGATGGGTGAAGTGATCCAGACGACCGTGGACCGCGCGGCGAAAGATGTCATCAGCCAGAAAAAACTGCGCCCGGCGATGCAGCCGGATGTGAAAATCACCAGCTTCGAGGAAGGCAAAGACCTTGAGTTCGACATTACGGTGGAAGTGCTGCCGGAAGTGCCCGCGATCGATTTCTCCAAAATCACGGTAGATGAGTTGACCTACGAACTGCCGGAAGCGGAAGTGGCGGAAGGCCTCGCGCGCCTCGCCAAAACGCGCCAGCACACGCATACGTTCGACGGCGCGGCGGAACTCGGCCACGTGGTAAAAATCGACTTCCTCGGCAAGAAAGACGGCGTGCCGTTCAGCGGCGGTGAAGGCAAAGGCTTCCAGCTCGAACTCGGCTCGGGCCAGTTCATTCCGGGCTTCGAGGAGCAGCTTGTCGGCCTGAAAGCGGGCGATGAGAAAACCATCACCGTGACCTTCCCGAAAGAATACCACAGCGCCGACCTCGCGGGTGCGGAAGCGACGTTCGACGTGACGGTGCATGAAGTGCTGCGCCTGCACGCGCCGGATGTGGATGATAAACTGGCGGAGCAACTGGGCTTCAAAGACCTCGAAAACCTGAAGCAAGCCGTGCGCCAGCAGATCGATTATGAATATAAAGCCGCGGCGCGCACCAAAGCGAAAAAGCAATTGTTCGACGCGCTCGATGAAGTCGCCGATTTCGAGATCCCGCAAAGCATGCTGAAGCTCGAGAATGAGAGCATCATGAAGCAGGTGCTCGATGCGAAAAAAGCGGGCGACCCGGAACTGAAAGAAAAGTCCGAGGAAGCGCTGAAAGAAGAATACGAAGCGATCTCCGAGCGCCGTGTGCGCCTTGGCATTTTGCTGTCGGACATTGCGCGTAGCAACAACCTGCAAGTGACCCGCGAGGAACTTTCGGCAGCGGTGATGAACCAGGCGCGTAATTATCCGGGCCAGGAAGACAAAGTGTTCGAGTTCTACCGCAAAAACCCGACGCAGGTCGATGAATTGCGCGGGCCGATCCTCGAAGAAAAATCGGTCGATTTCATCCTCAGCAAAGTGACGCGTAAAGCAAAGCCCGTCACCATCGACGAGCTGATGAAAGAAGACGAGGACGCGGCGACGCCGAAGAAGAAAAAGAAGAAATAGTGGGCGTGCAGGATACACCTCCCGCGTTCGAGCCGACGATTCGTGTCATCGCGATGCCTGCGGATACGAACCCGAGCGGCGATATATTCGGCGGGTGGCTGTTGTCACAAATGGACCTCGCGGGCGGCACGCTCGCCTCGCGCACCTCGCGCGGACGCATGGTCACGGTGAAGGTCGAGGAAATGACGTTCCTCAACCCCGTGCGGGTGGGGGATGAGCTGAGCATCTATGCCACGATGATCGCGGTCGGTCGTAGCAGCATGAAAATCGACATCAAAGCGTGGAGCCGCATGCGCGAATCCGATGTGTCGCTGAAGGTGACGGAAGGCTTGTTCACCTATGTCGCCATCGACGAACAGCGCAGGCCGCGCTCGGTGTATCCCGAGTAAAAAAAGCGCGGCGAGCAAGGCGCATAGAATAAGTTTGCGTCGCACAGTGGCAATTTCCTCACAGCGTCACTATCTTTCTGTCATTAGCACTAAAAACCGTTGAACGAATTTTGACGGCGGGCATTTGCTGGTGCAGCCTAAGGCGGTAAACGAAGGAGCAGTTATGATTTTCAACCAACGCGATATGATGGATTCGTACCACGACCAGCTGGGTCAACCGGCGAAGGCGGCACTGGTGCCGATGGTGGTCGAGCAATCCGCCCGCGGGGAGCGCGCCTACGATATTTATTCGCGCATGCTGAAAGAGCGCATCATCTTCCTCACCGGCGAGGTCGAGGACCATATGTGCTCGCTGATCGTGGCGCAGTTGCTATTCCTTGAGTCGGAAAATCCGGAGAAGGATATTTTCATGTACATCAACTCGCCGGGCGGTGTCGTGACCGCGGGCCTGAGCGTGTATGACACGATGCAATATATCAAACCGAAGGTCGCAACGCTGTGCATCGGCCAGGCGGCGTCCATGGGGTCGCTGCTGCTGACCGCGGGCGAGGCGGGCATGCGTTACGTGACGCCGAATGCGCGGGTGATGATCCACCAGCCGTCGGGCGGGTTCCGCGGGCAGGCATCGGATATCGAGATCCATGCGCAGGAAATTATTGCGCTGCGTCATCGCCTCAACAATATGTATGTGAAGCATACCGGCCAGAAATTGCCGATCATCGAAAAAGCGATGGACCGCGATAACTTCATGTCGGCGGAAGCCGCGCAAAAGTTCGGCCTGGTCGATGAGATCGTGGCCAGCCGCGCCGATGCGGAGAAGGCAAAGAAGAAATAAATTTTAGGTATCTCAGGTTTATTGGGACACCTGAAACCACTAAGAAATAAGCCGTGAGTATGCTATACTCACCTTAAAGGAGTGACTCTATGAGTAAACCGCGCGAGACGAAAACGACCCGTTATTGCAGCTTCTGCGGCAAGAGCGAGCATGAAGTGCGCAAGCTGATCGCTGGGCCGACCGTGTTCATCTGCGATGAATGCGTCGAGCTGTGCGTCGATATTATCCGCAC
>OUNJ010000222.1_pt1 | contig 45534 bp, 39 predicted proteins | sample 1755361 | NCBI WGS metagenome assembly OUNJ01 (sample SAMEA3914825, study PRJEB12502) | metagenome | biome: forest; material: soil | place: USA | collected 2012-03-12 | depth 0.1 m
CAGGTCGTTGAGGCCGAAATATTGCGAGAAACCCTGGCCCTGCTTGGCCGATCCGCCGGTCGACGGGTCGACCGCCGCCACGCCGGCATTGCCGCCCGAGCCGCTGGCCGCCAGGGACAGCTGGCCGTTGGAAAAGCTCACCGTGGCCGCGCCGGCGAAGCCCGAAGTGATGTCCGAGGCGAAGCTTGACGTCGAGAAGGCCGTCGCCGCGCCGCCGTCGAGCGAATAGGTGCCGGCGTCGAAATCGACCAGCATCTTGTGCGTGACGTTGCCGGACGAATCGAGCGTGACCAGGTTGGTCTGGCCGGTGAAGCCGTTCAATGCCTCGCCCTGGGTCTGGCTCAGGTTCTTGCCGGTCAGCGAGGCCGGCGCCGGCGCCGCCGAGGCCGCGTTGTGGGCGGCGTTCAGCGTGTTGGCGAACTGCGTCATGTACTGGTTGAGCTGGTCGTTGACGGCGACGGCGGTATTGTCGCGCGTATCGAGCAGGCCCTTGATCTCGCCTGACGACAGGTTGTCGGCCAGGTCGCGCTTCTCGCCGTTGATGCCGGTAACGACGATCGAGTTGAAGCTGGTGGTGGCGTTGACGCTGGCCGCCGGCTGGTAGCTCAGGGTGACGTACTTGTCGCCGGTCAGGTACATGCCCGACTGGGTGCGCACGGTGACGCCGCCGTTGGCGTTCTGGGTGACGTTGACGTCCATCAGCTTCGACAACTGGTCGATGTACTGCATCTGGGTCGTCTGGGCGCCGGTGGCGTCGTCGCCGGCCACGGTGGCGGCGGAAATGGTCGAGTTGAGGTCGCTGATCGACTTCAGCAGGTCGTTGGCCGACGACACATCGGCGCCGACCTGGCTGTCGGCGTCGCTCCGTATGGTCTGGATCTTGTCGGAGATGCGGCTGCCTTCGCTGAGGAAGCTGGCCAGGTTGCTCAGGGTCTGCTGCCGGCCGGCATTGGAGGTCGGGTCCTCGGCCGATTGCGCCATGCTGTCCAGCGCGGCGGACGCCTGGTTGAACAGGTTGTTGGTGTCGGTCAGGTCGCCGAACTGCGACTGGATCTGGTCGAGCAGATTATAGGCCGCATCCGACTGGGCCGCGGACGCCGCCGCCTTCAGCTGCGCCGACTGCAGGTACTTGTCGGCCGCCAGCGTCACCTGGCCCGAGGTGACGCCCATGCCCTGGCCGCCGACCACCACCGACTGCTGGGTGGCGATCTTGCGGATATAGCCCGGCGTGTTGACGTTGGAGATGTTGTCCGAGACGACGCGCAGCTGGTCCTGGGCCGTCATCAGGCCCGAGACGCCGATATTCATGATCGAATTGAGCGACATCTAGGCGGCCCTCTCAGGCAAAATCCGCCCACGACCCGGCAATTCTGACCGGGTGCGCCTCGCAGCGCTGGAAATTTTCTTCATAAATTTCATAGACTTGACTTTTAGCACCTTGGCCGGTGACCGGCGTTCGGCGTTAAGGTTTCAAGTCGCGTGCCATACCTGACCCGACCGGCAAGTCCTCAGGCGGGACACGCCGCGCCGGGTTGCGTCTCGGTCAGCCGCACGTCCTCGACCGTCACGTCCAGCGTCCCGGGCGTCGCCAGGTGCAGGACCGACGGCGTCGCCGCCAGGTCCTGGCCGGTGAAGCACGACAACGGATAGGCGATCGTCACCTCGCCGGGCTGAAGCTTGTCGGTGATGGTGAGGTTCGAGGCGCCGACACCCATGACCACGTCGGAGGACGGCGCGGCATTGACCTTCATCTTCACGCTCAGCATCATGGCGCCGTTGGCCTCGCGCGCGATGTCGGACGGCGCATCCGCCGCCACCTCGAACCAGGCGTTGGACTTGCCGTTCCACGCCACCTCGACCCCGTCATCGGCGGGTTGCAGCGTCACCGCGGCCGAACCGTAGAGCGTCGTCTTCGTGCCGACATACTGCATGCGCGGCGCATTGGCGTCGCCGATATAGAGGCTGTAGCCGTTCCACACGTCACCTTTGGTAAAGTAGACGTTCTTCTCGCCGTATTTCACATTGTCGGCCACTTCGGCCAGTTGCGGCGTCTCGCCCGGCTGGGCATAGCTGAGGCCGAAACCATAGGCGAACTGCGGATCGTAATTGGCGTCGCCGACATTGAGCGGCGTCTGGTCCGGTCGCTTCGGCCACGAGAAGCTAAGCTTGCCGCGGAAGTCCGTCGCCCCGGTCAGCACATCGGCCACGCCTTCGCCTTCCGAGCCCGGCAGGAAGGCGGCGACGAAGGCGTCCGACGCATTGATCTGCGGGTTGACGTAGAGCGGCCGCCCGGACAGCAGCACCGCCACGGTCGGGACGCCCGCCGCCTTCAGGCGCTTCAGCAGCTCCAGCGATTCGACATTGTCGTGATGCAGGGCGACGTCGGGTTGGTCGCCCATGAACTCGGCATAGGGCGTCTCGCCGAACACCACCACCGCCACGTCGGGTTTGGTGGCATAGGTGCCGTCGGGCGACAACAGCGCCTGGCCGCCACCAGCCTCTATCTCCTGCTTCAGGCCCTCGTAGATCGAGGTCGCGCCGGGAAAATCGTTCGGTCCATTGTCCGAACCCTGCCACGACAGGGTCCAGCCGCCCGCCTGCATGGCGACATTATTGGCCCCGTCGCCGGCGACCAGCACGGTCGCGCCTTTCTTCAGCGGCAGGACGCCGTCATTCTTGAGCAGCACCAGCGATTCCGCCACCGCCTGGCGGGCGACGGCGCGGTGGGCCGGCGTGCCGATGGGCTGCCAGGTGTCCGGCCGGTCCTTAGGCGCCGGTTCGTCGAACACGCCCACGCGGAACTTGACGCGCAGGATGCGGCGAACCGCGTCATCGAGGCGGCTTTTCGGGATGGTGCCGTCGCCGACCTCGCGCACCAGGTTGGCGTACAGGATCTTCCAGTCCTGGGCCTGGTTATAGATGTCAAGGCCGGCGTTGAAAGCGGCCGGGCAGTCGGTCTTGGTGCAGCCGGGGATCTGGCCGTGGGCCAGCCAGTCGCCCATGATGAAGCCGTCGAAGCCCATGTGGTTCTTCAGCACGTCGGTCATCAGGCCCTTGTTGGCGTGCATCTTGACGCCGTGCCACGAATTGTAGGAGGCCATGATCGACTGGGTGCCGGCATTGATCGCCGCCGCATAGCCCGCGCCGTGAATGTCGGCCAACTCCTTTTCGGTGACCAGCGAATCGCCCTGGTCGCGCCCGCCCGAGGTCGAGCCGTCGCCGATAAAGTGCTTGGCGGTCGAGATGACGTGGTCCTTGTCGAGGAAGGTCGGCCCTTGGCCCTCCAGCCCCTGGACCATGGCGGCGGCATAAGCGGTGACGATCTTCGGGTCTTCGGAATAGCTCTCGTAGCTGCGGCCCCAGCGCCGGTCGCGCGCCACGGCGATGGTCGGCGCGAACGACCAGTCCATGCCCGTCGAGCGCACCTCGGCGGCGGTGACCTCGCCGATCCTACGGATCAGGTCGGGGTCGTGGGCCGCGCCCAAGCCGACATTGTGGGGGAACAGGGTGGCGTCATAGACGTTGTTGTGGCCATGCACCGCGTCCGACGCCCAGATCAGCGGGATGCGCACATGGTTCTGCGGATCGACCGAGGCATCGTAATAGGGCTCGATCAAGTTGACCCAGTCGGCGACGCTGGAATGCTTGTTGCCGCCCGGCACCGCGCCGCCGCCGTTTTCGATCGAGCCGATGTGATAGGTGATGACGTCCTGGGGCGTGATCGACTTCCATTCCGGCTGGATGACCTGGCCGACCTTTTCCTCGACCGTCATCTGCGCCAGCAGAACATCGATCTTCTTTTCGATGGCGGGATCGATGCCGGCCGGGTCGTGCGCCACCGGCCACAGCGCCGGATGCACCTTCTGCGGATCGAACGGCTTGTCGGCCTGGGCGTGATGGGTGTGTTTCGCCAGGGCCGGCGACGCCAGCAGCAGGGCGGTAACGGAAATAGCGCCGAGGCGCGCGGCCAGCGTCTTTGACATCGATGTCCTCAACCTGTGAAAATTTTTATGGTTGCGTCATGAATAGCCATGACAGCGCTGTCGTCAAGAGGGTAGGATGACATTTGAAATGGATTACAGGCGGCTTGACTTCGCGGTTCGCCCACGCCTATCAACAGGCAAAATCTCCGAAGTCCTCGACTTCGGCAAGCGCGACAGCGCGTCCGAGCTTATGCGAGGAGTCATGCGGCGCTTGAGCTATAAAAAGGTTGGGAGCTGATGCAAACCTATCGTGAACTGGGCGAGGCCGAGGCGAAACTGGCCATCGACGCCTGCGTCGCCGAACTGAAGCGGCGCGGCAAGGTGGGCACGGTCGCCGTCGGCGACCGGCACGGCGAACTGATTGCCCTGTGGCGCATGGACGGTTGTGCCCTGCCGCCGGTGGTGATCGCCCAGAACAAGGTCTATACCTCGGCGCGGACGCGCGGCCTTTCCGGCGACCTTGGCCGCAACGCACAGAAAGACGGCTCGGACGTGCACTATCACGGCGATCATCGCTATGTCGGCTGGGACGGCGGCGCGGCGGTGATGCTGGACGGCGAATGCCTCGGTGCCGTCGCCGTCAGCGGCCTCAGCGGCGAGGAAGATATCGACATCGCCAATCTCGGCGTCCAGGCCATATTGGTGTCGTTGAGTTAGTCAAGCAAGGCCCCCACCACCGCTGCGCTTCGCTTCACCGCGTTACGCTTGCTGGCGGTCCCCCTCCCCGCGTGGCGGGGAGGTATAAAGGGTAGGGTGGTCGATAGTTTCTTATACCTCCCCACCCTGGGGTGGGGAGGGGGACCGTTCGGCCTGCCGAACGGTGGTGGGGGCGGGGGGACACTCCGTCTCTTGTCGTTCAAACACAGATCGAGGCCCGAACCATGGCTTTTCCCGTTCCCTACACCGCTGCGCCCAACCGCTACGACACCATGCCCTACCGCCGCTGCGGCCGGTCGGGCCTGAAACTTCCGGCCATTTCGCTCGGACTATGGCAGAACTTCGGCGGCGACGATGTCTTCGAGGTCGGCCGCGCCATGCTGCGCCACGCCTTCGACGCCGGCGTTACCCATTTCGACCTGGCCAATAATTACGGCCCGCCCTACGGCTCGGCGGAAGAGAACTTCGGCCGCGTCATGGCGACCGACTTCAAGCCCCACCGCGACGAGCTGGTCATTTCGACCAAGGCCGGCTGGGACATGTGGCCAGGACCTTACGGCGACGTCGGCGGCTCGCGCAAGTACCTGATCGCCTCGTGCGACCAGAGCCTGAAGCGCATGGGCCTCGACTATGTCGACATCTTCTATTCGCACCGCGTCGACCCGGAGACCCCGCTGGAAGAAACCATGGGCGCGCTGGCCACCCTGCAGCGCCAGGGCAAGGCGCTCTATGTCGGCATCTCGTCCTATTCGCCGGAACTGACGAAGAAGGCCGCCGCCATCCTGAAATCCGAGGGCGTACCGCTGCTGATCCATCAGCCGTCCTATTCGATGATCAACCGCTGGATCGAGGAGGGCCTGCTCGACACGCTCGAAGACCTTGGCACCGGCTGCATCGCCTTTTCGCCGCTGGCGCAAGGCTTGCTGTCGAACAAGTACCTGAAGGGCGTGCCCGACGACGCCCGCGCCGCCAAGGGCGGCTCGTTCCGCACCAGCCTCATCACCGACGACAACCTGCGCCGCATCCGCGCCCTCAACGACATCGCCGCCGCGCGGGGCCAGACCCTGGCCCAGATGGCCATTGCCTGGGTGCTGCGCGACCCGCGCGTCACCTCGGCCCTGGTCGGCGCGCGCACGGTGACGCAACTGGCCGATACCCTGGCCTCGCTGAACAACCTGGTCTTCTCCAAGGAAGAACTGGCGGCCATCGATACGCACGCCACCGAAGGCGGCATCGACCTGTGGAAGGTGTCCTCGACGCTGTGAACCCCGTCTTCGCCAGCCTGCCGGTCTCCATCTTCGAGGTCATGTCGCGCGAAGCCGCCGCGCGCGGCGCGGTCAATCTCGGCCAGGGGTTTCCGGAGGAAGACGGCTTCCCCGACGTGCGCCAGGCCGCCGCCCGCGCCCTGATGGAGCAGTCGAACCAGTACGCGCCGATGCGCGGCTTGCCGTCCCTGCGCCGCGCCGTGGCCGGTTTTTACGCCCGCACCCAGGGCGTGATGCTCGATCCCGATCGCGAGGTGCTGATCACCTCCGGCGCCACCGAGGCCATCTGCGCCGCGCTGCTGGCCATGATCTCGCCGGGCGACGAGGTCGTCGTCTTCGAGCCGATGTACGACGCCTATATCCCGCTGATCGAACGCGCCGGCGGCGTACCCAGGATCGTCAGATTGTCGCCGCCCGACTGGCGCTTCGGCGAGGACGACTTGGCCGCCGTGTTCAGCGACCGGACGCGCGCGGTGATGATCACCACGCCCAACAACCCGACCACCCACTGCCTGACGCGCGGTGAACTGGAGCTGCTGGAACGTTTCTGCGAACGTTTCGACGCCGTCGTCATTTCGGACGAGGTCTGGGAGCAGGTGGTGTTCGATGCGCCTCATCTGGGCGTGCTGCACCTGCCCGAGCTGGCGAAACGCAGCGTCAAGATCGGCTCGGCGGGCAAGATTTTCGCCCTGACCGGCTGGAAGGTCGGCTTCGTCTGCGCCGCGCCGCATCTGATCGACCAGGTCGCCCGGGCGCATCAGTTCATCACCTTCGCCACCCCGCCGGCCCTGCAGCACGCCGTCGCCTTTGGTCTGGATCTGCCGGCGGAACGGTTCGACGCAGCCCTGGCCGACCTGCGCCACCAGCGCGATGACCTGACGGACGCTGTTACCGCCGCCGGCTTTCATGCCCTGCCGTCCGAAGGCACCTATTTCGTCAATATCGACCTCCGGGCTTCGGACATTACCGCCTCAGGCCTCGACTTCGCCCAGACCCTGTTGCACGACCACGGCCTGGCCACCATTCCGTTGCAGGCCTTTTGCCCGACCGGCCGCGATCTTCCGGTCATCCGCCTGTGCTTCGCCAAGTCCGAAGCCACCCTGGCCAGGGGTGCTGCGGCGTTGAAGGCGGCGAGAGGGTAGTGCTTTTCCTTCCCCATAAACGGGGAAGGAAAAGTTCACAACGACCTACCCAGTTGAAAAAGCGGGAATTTGTCGCAGCGGCGCGGTAAATTCACGTGCCATTCATCTGAAACGCGCGTTATATATCACCGTCATCCGAATCCCGGGGCCGTTGCGTGACCCACATCCTGCTGATCGACGACCACCCGCTGTTCTGCGACGGCTTTTCGGCGACCTGCGCCGGCATGCGACCGCAATTCCGGGTGACCTGCGCCGCATCGGCGGCCGAAGCGGTGGCTGCCATCGCCGCCCATGGTCCGTTCAGCCTGATCCTGGTCGACATCATGCTGCCTGACGCATCCGGGTTCGACATGCTCCAGAACCTGGCCCAGCTCGATCCGATGACACCGCGGGTGATGATTTCCGGCCGCGACGACCGTGCTGCCCGCCTGCGCGCCCGCCACCTCGGCGCTTCGGGCTTCATCTCGAAGAGCCTCAACCCCCAGGTCATCATGGCGGCGATCGATTCGATCCTGATCGGCGGCGTCTTCTTCGACGAGCCCGACATGGAGACGCCCGAACCCGAGGACGACGACCTGACCCCGCGCCAGCTCGAGGTCCTCGACCTCCTGGCCCAGGGCTGCGCCAACAAGGAAATCGAGGATCGCCTCGGCCTGGCCGACCGCACCGTGCGCGCCCACCTGACCGTCATCTTCAAGACGCTGGGCGTGCAAAGCCGCATCCGCGCGGTCATGGCGGCGCGCGAACGCGGCCTGATCCGGTGAGCCAGCCACGCGGGCTTGTCCCTCGGGGATTGGGCGACCCGGTCTGGGCCGAATGCATCCTGACCCTTTACAAGCAGGTGCCCAACTCCTTCGCCGCCGCCATCACGGTGACGATCTTCATGGGCTTCACCGCGTGGCCCTATTCGTCGCACGCCGCGGTCATTGTGTGGCTCGTCGTGCAGGCCCTGAGCCAGGTGGCCCGGCTTGTGCTCTTCCTGGCCTATCGCCGCCTCAGGCCCGGACCGGAACACCTGCAGCCGTGGGCGCATTTCTACAGCGCCTACATGCTGGCTGCCGGGCTGATCTGGGGCGCCACTATCTTCCTGTTCACCCACCCTGATCAGCCGATCACCCTGGCCCTGACCCTGTGCGGGCTCTACGGCATCTCGGCCGGCAGCGTCCCGGGCAACGCCTATAACCTGCCCGGCTGCTATGCCTTCGTCGTCACCATCTTCGCTCTGGTCCTGGCCAAGATGCTGATGGTCGGCGACTTTGGCCACATCGTGCTGGGCCTGGCCTCGGCCCTGTTCGCCCTGATCATGGTCCTCTTCGCCCGCGTCCAGAACAGGACCTTTCGCGATGGTTTCGACATCCGCTTCGAGAACATCGAACTGCTGAAGGAAACCCGCCTGGCCCAGATGCGCGCCGAAGCGGCCAACCTCGCCAAGTCGCAGTTCCTGGCCGCCGCCAGCCACGACCTGCGCCAGCCGCTCTACGCCCTGTCGCTGTTTTCAGGATCGCTGAAAAACTTCGCCCTCGACGACGACGGCCACGACTTGGTGCGCAAGATCCAGGACAATATCGCCGCCATGGAGACCCTGTTCAACGGTCTGCTCGACCTGTCGCGGCTGGAAGCCGGCGCGGTCAAAACCGACATCCGCCCCTTCGCCGTCCAGCCCCTGTTCGCCCGGCTGGAGCATTATTTCGCCCCCCTGGCCCGGGCGCAGGGCCTGCGCATTACCTTTGGCCGCACAGCCTTGTGGGTCACCGGCGACGAGGTGCTGAGCGAGCAGATCCTGATGAACCTGATCGCCAACGCCCTGCGCTATACGCCGTCCGGACGCATCGTGGTGGCGGCGCGGCGGCAGGGCAATCGTGTCGCTCTGCAGGTTTCGGATACCGGCAAGGGCATCGACGCCGCCGACCAGAAGCGCATCTTCGACGAATTCGTTCAGGTCGGCAACACCGAGCGCGACCGCAGCAAGGGGCTGGGTTTGGGGCTGGCCATCGCCTCGCGCACCGCGCACCTGCTCGACAGCCGCATCGAGCTGCGCTCGCAGCCGGGAAAAGGGTCGCGCTTCGCCTTCGCCCTGCCGCGCGCCGACGCCCAGGGCACGCCGGTCCGCGTCGCCGCGGCACCCACCGCCGACCTGACGGCCAGCTTGCGCGTACTGATCGTCGACGACGACCAGGCGGTGCGTGACGCGCTCGACCGGCTGCTCGGCGGCTGGGGGCTCGACTTCACCATCGCGGCCGGATTGGACGAGGCGCGTGCCGCGCTGGACGGGCCGCCATTTTCCGTCGTGCTGTGCGATTATCGCCTGCGCGAAGGCGCCGTGGGTCTCGATTTCCTCAGCGATATCAAGGGCACCGACAGACCCGGCCACAAACCGGGCCTCTGCCTGATCACCGGCGATGTCGACGCCGGCCTGATGAAACGCGCCCAGGCCGCCGGCATCTTCCTGATTCACAAACCGGTCGACCCCGCCCGCCTGCGCGCCCTGCTCAATCACCTGGCCAGCCGGTAGGGCGAAAGCCACGTGACTCACCAAACTACTTTTCCCTCCCGGTCACGGGGAAGGAAAAGGGAATTGACTCCGACAAACGTCGTTTCGATCCATTACGATCATCGTCGTCCCAGGGTCTGCATCAGGCCCCTGATCATCTCGGCACGCGTCTGCGCCGTCGGCCGCCCCAGTCCGCCCTGGATTTCAGGCGGGATATGGGCGACCGGATCGCCGGAGGTCTGGAAGATGTAATAGTCGAACATCGTCTTCCAGTACGATTTTTCCGCCGAGCTCAGGTCCTTGAGCGCGATCAGCCCGGCCAGGAAGGCCGCCACCGGATTCTCGACGGTATTGCCGGGATTGCCCCACCAGTAGTTGATCAGCACGTTGAACGCCGACAGCGACTGGACGTGGTGCCACCAGTATTTCGGGATATAGAGCGCGTCGCCTGGCTCCATCTCGGCGACCTGGGCGGCGGCGATGGCGTCCTTCAGCTTCGGGAAACGCTCGAAATCGGGGTCCTCCAGGTCGGCCAGGCTGATGGCGCGGCCCGACGGCGTATGATCGTGCGGTCCGATGTAGAGATTGACCAGCTGCTCGGGCGGAAAGAGCGTGAAGATACGCCGTCCCGCCACCACGCAGGCGATGTTGTGGTCGTGGTCGTTATGCGTCTGGGCGCGGGTGGCGTTGCTGATCCAGGCGCGGGGAAAGATGCCGGGCGGCAGCAGCGGATTGGGGTTGTCGGCCGAAAAGCGCGGCAGGTACTCCGGAATCGGCGCCGACTGGATATAGACATAGGGCGGATTGGGATGACCGATCAGGTCGAGCAGTTGGTCGATGCCGGACGACACCGTGCGCGTGCGCTTGGTGAAGTTGAAGTCGCGCATGTCGGCGCCGTAGGCGAAGCGGCCCTTGACCGCCGGATTGGCCTCCAGCACCAGGGTCGGACGGCCGGTGTCCATGGCTTTCAGATAACCGGCGACGACATCCGGCGATTGCAGGCCGAGCTTGACCGCCGGCCAGTCACGGACCAGCCCCTTGAACAGCACCGGCTGATTGGCCGGCAGGATGTCCTTGACGAAGCGCTCGGCGCTGGCATCCTCGACCACCCGGACGCTGGGAACCTGGAAAGCTTCCAGCATGACAAGACCCTGAAATCGTTACCTGTCCGCTGTATCAGACGGTCAAGGCTATTTCTAGCTTGTCGAGGCCTTCATCGAGAATGGCGTCGGACGCGGTCAGGGGCGCCAGCAGCCGGACTGTGTTGCCATGGACCCCGCATGACAAGAGGATCAGGCCGTTGTCCTGCGCCTTGGCGGTGACGGCTCTGGTCGTGGCCGCATCGGGCGCGTGGTTGCCGCGTTCGGTGACGATGTCGAAGGCGATCATGGCGCCCAGGCCGCGAATCGACGCCATCGGCACGATATCGTTGCGGCACGACAAGGCTTCCAGGCGGGCCTTGATCCGCGCGCCCTGGTGGTTGGCGGCCTTCAGCAACCCTTCTTCCTCGATCACGTCCAGCACGGCCAGCGCCGCCGCGCACGCCACCGGATTGCCGCCATAGGTGCCGCCCAGACCGCCGACGACCGGTGCGTCCATGACCCCGGCGCGGCCGACCACGCCGGACAAGGGATAACCGCCGGCAAGCGACTTGGCCATGGTCATGAGATCGGGTTTCACGTCGTAGTTTTCCATGGCGAACAGCTTGCCGGTGCGCCCGAAGCCGGTCTGGACCTCGTCGGCGATCAGGAGAATATCGTGCTCGTCGCAAACCTTGCGCAGGGCGCGCATCAGCTCGGGCGGAGTGATCAGGAAGCCGCCTTCGCCCTGCACCGGCTCGATGATGATGGCGGCGACCGCATCGGGCGCGATGTCGGCCTTGAAGAGATAGTCGAGCATTTTCAGCGTCATCTCGACATCGATGTCCGAACCCTCAACCGGGAAGGGCAGGTGGTACACTCCGGGCTGCTGCGGCCCCAGGTCCTTCTTGTAGGGCACCACTTTCCCGGTCAAAGCCGAGGTCAGAGCCGTGCGGCCATGGAAGCCGCCGGAAAACGCGATGATGCCGTCACGCTGCGTGTGGGCGCGGGCGATCTTGACAGCGTTTTCGACCGCTTCGGCGCCAGTGGTCAGGAACACCGTCTTGGCCGGGCCGTCGATAGGAGCCAAGGCGTTGAGGCGCTCGGCCAGGGCGATATAGGCTTCGTACGGCACGACCTGGAAAGCGGTGTGGGTGAAGGCGTTCATCTGGGCCAGCGCCGCCGTCTGGACCTTAGGATGGCGGTGGCCGGTATTGAGCACGGCGATGCCGCCGGCGAAGTCGATGAAGCGGTTGCCGTCGGCATCCCACAGCTCGGCATTCTCGGCATGTCCGGCATAGAGCGTGGTGGCATGACCCACTCCGCGCGGAACAGCAGCGGCGCGGCGGGCGGCGAGATCGGCATTGGCGGTCATGGCAGGTTCCTCACTTCCGCCGGACTTAGCATATTGTGATCACAATGCGCCAACTCTTTGTACCGCGTGACGAGCGGCGAAGCGCAGGGATCAATGCGCGCCGCTCATATCCACCGGCCCCTTCGGGCGCGGCAGGGTCCAGGCCAGGCAGGCGCAACAGGCGAAGACGATGGCCGCGCCGAAGAAGATCTGGTTGGTCGCCAGCATCATCGACTGGCTCTGCACCAGCCGGTCGGTCATGGCCAGCCCGATCAAATTGCCCGGTCCCGTGCCCGTGCCGTCGAAATGGAGCAACGGCGCAAGGTCGGCATGGTTGGAATTGGCGGCGTTCTCCCACGCCGTGGTGACGAAGGAGGTCGCCACCGCCCCGGCCATGGTGCGGATGAAGTTCTGCAGGCCCGAAGCCGACGCCGTCTCCTCGGGCTTGACTGCGCCCATCGAGATGGCGATCAGCGGCATGAAGAAGAACGGCATGCCGGCGCCGGCGGCGAAGATCCAGATGGTGATCTCCATGAAGCTCATGTCGGTATTGGCGTGGCTGCGCATGAAGGTGACGAAGGCCAGCCACATGACGCCGAAGAAGATCAGCCGGCGCGGGTCGACCTTGGTGGTCAGCTGCGAGGCAATGGGGGCGGCGAAGATGGCCAGTATGCCGATGGCGCCGGTGGCGTTGCCGGCCCAGGTGGCGTTCCAGCCCAGGTTGTTCTGCATCCATAACGGCGCGATGACGTTGATGGCGAAGAACGAGCCGATCATCAGCGCCATGCACACCATGGCGATGGAGAAGCCGCGATAGCGGAAGATACGCAAATCGACGATAGGATTGCTATCGGTCAGTTCCCAGATCAGGAACGACACGAAACCGATGGCGGCGGCGATGGCCAGGCCGATGATCAAGGGCGAGGAGAACCACTCGTTCTCCTTGCCGAGGTCCAGCATGATCTGCAGGCAGCCGACCCACAGGACCAGCAGGGCCAGGCCGACGACGTCGACGCGCGCCTTGACCGTCTGGGTTTCCTGGCTCGACAGCACGCGCCACACCAGGAAGCCCGCGCCGATGGCGATCGGCACGTTGACCAGGAAGATCGAACCCCAGCCGAAGCTGTCGCACAGCGTGCCGCCCAGCACCGGCCCGGCGATCGGCGCCACCAGGGTGGTGATGGCCCAGATGGCCATGGCCGCCGGCTGCAGTTTCTTGGGGAAGATGGTCAAAAGCAGGGTCTGCGACAGCGGCATCAGTGGTCCGCCGCAGAAACCCTGCATGATGCGGGCGATGACCAGGATGTTGAGCGACGGCGAGATGCCGCACAAAAGCGAGGCGATGCCGAAACCGATCAGGGCAGTCGAGAACACCCTGACCGTGCCAAAGCGCGCCGCCAGCCAGCCGGTCAGCGGCACCGAAATGGCTTCGGCGACGGCGTAGGAGGTGATGACCCAAGTGCCCTGCGAGGTCGAGACGCCGAGCGCGCCGGCGATATTGGGCACGCTGACATTGGCGATCGAGACGTCGAGGATGGCGACGAAATTGGCCATGGCCAGCAGGATGCCGCACAGCCAGAGCGTCAGGCCCTGGAGCTGGATATTGCCGGCGGGGGTGAGGGCCGGGGCGTCGGCCGTTGCTGTATTGCCAGACATCGGGTCCAGCCTTTCTTCTGCGCCGCGGGGAGGCGGCATTTCAAACAAGAGCCCTCACCACCACGCCCATGAAGCATGGGCGCGGTCCCCCTCCCCACAAGTGGAGAGGTATAAGATAAGGGCGTATCCTCTTCCCCTTGCACCTCCCCGCTTGTCGGGGAGGGGGACCACCCGAAGGGTGGTGGAGGGGTTTCTTACTTTTACTGTGCCACGTCGATCTTGACGCTCATGCTTTCGCCAACGCGCAGGGGATGGCTTTTCAGTTCGTTGGGATCGAGCGAGATGCGCACGGGCAGGCGCTGCACCACCTTGATCCAGTTGCCGGTGGCGTTCTGGGCCGGGATGATGGCGAAGGCCGAGCCGGTGCCGCCGGACAGGCCGACCACCTTGCCGTGGAACTTGACCGAGCCGCCGTAGACGTCGGCGGTCAGCAGGACGGGCTGGCCGATGCGCACCTTCTTCAGCTGGACTTCCTTGAAGTTGGCGTTGACATAGGCGTTGTCGGTGTCGACGATGGTCATCAGCGGCGCGCCGACCTGGGTGCGGCTGCCGACATCGACCGACTTCTTGGCCACCACGCCCGAAATCGGCGCGCGGATGACCATGCGGTCGAGATCGTTCTGCGCCTGCTGCACCTTGATCTGCGCCGCCTTGACCTGCGGGTTGTCGCTGATCGCCACATTGGCGATGAGGGCGGCGTTGGAGTTGCGCTGCCCCTGGGCGGCCTGGGCCTGGGCCTGGGCGGTATTGAGCGCAGCCTCCGCCTGGTCGACGCCGGCCTTGGCATTGACCAGGTCCTCGCCGGCGATGGCGCCGATGTCGGCCAGGGTCTTGCGGTCGTTATAGGCGGCCTGCGCCTTGGCCAGGGCGGCCTGCGCATTGGCGACCTGGGCAGTCGCCGCGTCGGCCTGGGCCTTCAGGGTGGCGTCGTTGTTGTAATAGGTCGAGACCTGGCGCGTCACTTGATCCAGCTGCGACTGCGCCGCCGCCAGGGCCAGTTGCCCGTCGGTGTTGTCGAGCGTGACCAACACGTCGCCCTGCTTCACCGTCTGGGTCTCGACGACATTGGTCTGCAGCACCGGCGCCGAGACCTGGGCCGTCACGTCGGCGGTCGAGGCGTCGACATAGGCGTTGTCGGTCGAGACCGTCTTGCCGCCCTCGATGACCTCATAGGCGCCCCAGCCGACAGCGGCCAGCAGCACCACGACGCCCAATATGGTGAACAAGGTGCCGCGCCGCGCCGAGGCATTGCCTGACGAAGAGGGGCTGGCTTCACGGTTCGGAGGCGTGGTGTCGTCGCTCATGACTTTGACTTTTCTGAACTATTGCGAATAACCGCCGCCAAGGGCGGCCAGGAAGGAAATGCGGTCGGCATAGGATTCGGCTTTCAGGTCGGCGGCCGCCGACAGCGCCGCGATCAGGCGGGCGTGGGCGGTCAGCACGTCGATCTTGCTGGCCAGGTTCGACGCCATGCGCGCCTTGGACAGGTCGTAGCCCTGCTGCGCGTTATCGATGCGCGCCTGCTGCGCCTGGGCCTGCGCGGCCGTCGACTGAGTCTTGCCGGCGGCGTCGGCCACCTGCTGCAGGCTGTCGACCAGGGTCTTGTCGTAGGTCGCCACCGCCGCGTCGTAATCGGCCTCGTAACCCTTGTACTCGGCGGTCAGGCGCCCCTGATGGAACAGCGGCAGGGACAGCGCCGGACCGAAGCCGCCGATGTCCGAGCCGCTGTCGAACAGGTTCTGGACGCCGCCCTTCGACAGGGCCTCGATGCCGAAATAGGCGTTGAGCTTGAGGTTGGGATAGAAATCCGCCTTGGCGTACGTCAGGCCCTCGCCTTGCGCCTCGACGCGTTGCAGGGCGGCCTGCACGTCGGGACGGCGGGCCAGCAGGTTGAGGCGGACATCGTCGGGCAGGGTCTGGGTATCCGCCGGCGCCAGCTGCGGCCGGGTCAGGCTGAGTGCGCGGTCGGGACCCGCGCCCAGCAGCGCCGCGATCAGGTCGTCCTGCAAGCGGATCATGCCGTCCAGTTGCGCCAGGCGGCCGACGATCTGTTGTTGGTCGTCCTGCGCCGCCAGGAGCACGTCCTTGGGATCGACATTGTGGTCGAAGCGTGCCTGGTCGAGGTCGAGCTTGATATCGGCGCCGCGCTTGAGGTCGCTGAGCGCGTCGCGCTGGTCATAGAGGCGATTGAGCTCGACATAGGCGCGGGCGACGGCGACGGTCAGGTCGCTGCGCGCCGCGGCCTGGTCCAGCTCGGCGGCCTTCGCCTCACCCAGCGCGGCCTTCAGCGCGGCGTGGCTCTTGCCCCACAGGTCGAGGTCGTAATTGGCGTCGAGCGTGATGCGGGTGTGGTTCCAGTAGCCTTGCGGCAGGAAGGCCTGGAACTGCGGCGGGAAGCCCATGTTGAGCGACGACTTGGTCTCGCTGGTCGAGGCGTTGAGCGTCAGGTCGGCATCCATCGCCGCCTTGACCTGGGCGTCGACCGCCTGCGCCTTCTCAAGCCGCGCCTGGGCGGCCAGCAGGTCCGGCGAATTGGCCAGGGCTTCGGTTTCCAGCGCGTCGAGCTGCGGGTCGTTGAAGCCCTGCCACCACGTGGCGTCAGGCCACGCCCCGCCGGCGCCGTTCAGCGTCTGGCTGGAGGCCAGGGTGTTAGGATCGACCGGGGTCAGGGTCTGCCGCGCCGGCACCGAGGCGCAAGCCGACAACGTCGCCAGGACAATGGCGAGGGCGGCGTGGCGCTTCCATCCGTGTACGCGGGAACCTGGGGATACGGGCAGCATGGGGAGGACCTGCAACACAAAAAAGTGAACCGTACTGTACAGTTTCGTTGTCATGCGCTATGTTGCGAATCAAGTCAAGCGTAAACTGTACGGTACGGTACAATTCTTTTATGAACTCGCCAACCCCCTCTTTCAAGGATATTCGTCGCGACCGCATCGTCCAGGTGGCGCGCGAGGTGTTTTACGAGGTCGGTTACGCCGGCGCCTCGATGTCGATGATCTCGGCGCGGCTGGGTGGTTCGAAGGCGACACTGTACGCCTATTTCGCCAGCAAGGAAGAGCTTTTCGAAGCGATCATCCGCGAACAGTGCGCCGACATGGCCGCCCTGCTGCAGGCCCATATCGGTTCGGACGACCTGCGCCAGACCCTGACCTTCCTGGCGCGTGAATTCATGGGCGCGGTGCTGTCCGACCGCACCATCCGCACTATCCAGCTGGTCATCGAGGAAAGCCACCGCAATCCGGGCCTGGCTGCCCTGTTCCACAGCGTCATGGAAAGCCAGGGCAAGTCAGGCATGGAAGCCCTGCTCCAGACGGCGCACAACAAGGGCCAGATCAACGCGCCCGACGTCGCCGAGGCCTCGCGCATCCTGAAAAGCCTGCTGTTCGGCGACTGCCACTTCAAGCGCCTGCTCAACATCGCGCCGGAACCGTCCGAGACGCAGCTACACAGCCAGATCGACCGCGCCATCGACGTCTTCATGACCTATTACGGCACGGGGACGACAAACGCGGCGCGCTAGACCCTGCGGGCATGGGGGCGCTGCAGCCGATAACGGCGTCAGTTTTTCGAGCGACGTAGAAATGCCCTCACGTCTCCCCACCAGGGGGGAGAAGGTGGCCCGAAGGGCCGGGTGAGGGGACTTTTCGGTCCCTCACCCGATCGGCTTCGTTCCACTCGCCTCTCGTCCTTTCTCCTTGAAAGGGGAGAGATGTAAAACCTACTCTCCCTTGTCCATCAGCTTTTCGGACATGTAGGTATATTCGATGGCATAGCGCCGCGCCGTTTCCTTGAGGTTGGCGGCGGCGGCGTGGCCGCCCTCGGTGTTCTCGTAATAATAGAACGGCAGGCCCATGTCCTCGAACAGCGCCGCCATCTTGCGCGCGTGCACGGGCCCGACGCGGTCGTCCTTGGTCGAGGTCTCGAACAGCGGTTCCGGATAGGCGACGCCGGCCTTGACGTTGTGATAGGGCGAGATCTTGCGCAGGAAGGCGCCTTCGACCGGATCGTCCGGATTGCCGTATTCGCCTTCCCATGACGCGCCGGCCGCCATGTGCGGGAAATTGACCATGTCGAGCAGCGGCACCTGGACATCGACCGCGTTCCACAGGTCTGGCCGCTCGGTCAGCTGCACGCCCATCAAAAGCCCGCCGTTCGATCCGCCCATGATGCCCAGGTGGCGCGGCGTGGTCAGCTTGCGCGCGATCAGGTCCTGCGCCACCGCCTGGAAGTCGTCATAGATGTTCTGACGCTGGGTCTTCAGCCCTGCCTCGTGCCATTTCGGCCCGAACTCGCCGCCGCCGCGGATGTTGGCCAGCACATAGGCGCCGCCCTTTTCCAGCCACAGCTTGCCGATCGAGGCCGAATAGGTCGGCAGCATGGAGATTTCAAAGCCGCCGTAGGCATAGAGGATGGTCGGCGTGGTCCCGTCCAGCGGCACGTCCTTTCGTGCCACCAGGAAGTAGGGCACCTGCGTGCCGTCTTTCGACGTCACCCAGAACTGCTGCACCTGAAGCCCGTCGGCGTTGAAGCGTTCGGGGCTCGACTTGATCTTCTCCACCTTCCCCGATGCGGCATCGACGCGGTACAGGGTCGACGGCTGCAGGAAGCCGGACGACCAGGCGAACATGTGGTCGCTCTGGTCGTCGGTCGAATCGACCGACAGGGTCGAATTCTTCGGCAGGCCGAGTTCCTTCGACGACCAGCCGGCCTTGGCGCTGTAGGCGAAGCTTCTCACCTCGCCGGTCACGTTCGACAGGATCGACAGCACGACGCGGTTCTTCGTCTGGCTGATGCTTTCGACCGACTGGTGGTCATCGGGCATGAACAGCAGGGTCGGCTCCAGGTAGGCCGGATCGGCCAGCGCCGCCTTCAGGTCGAAGGCGATGACCGCGCCGTTGTGGAACACCGTCCCCTTGGCTGACGTCCAGTCTTCCTTCAGCGAATAGACAGCCTGGCCCCAGCCATAGGCCTGGAAATCCGACGATTGCGGCAGGGGCAGGTCGACGGCCTGGTCGCCGACATAATAGCCCTGCTGCGTGTGGAAGAAGTCGATGCCGCGGTAGTTGGTGTCCATGACATAGCTGCCGTCGACATCGCGCAGGACGCCGCGCCCGGCCGACACGTCGGCGGGATCGCCGCGGAAGACCTCGACCGCCTGGTCCAGCGACTGGCCACGCTTCAGCTTCTTGGTGACGTAGGCATAGCCCGACGCCGTCAGCTGGCCCGGTTCCCATTCGCGCGTGACATAGATCGTGTCCTTGTCGACCCAGGTGGCGCTCTGCTTGCCGGCCGGCAGGTCGAAGCCGCCGTCGACGAAGGCGCGCTTGCTGACGTCGAACTCGCGGATCGTCTCGGCGTCGAGGCCGCCGTCCGACAGGACGAGGAGGCAGGTGTTGTAGTCGGGCGGCAGGCAGTTCGAACCCTTGTAGACCCAGTTCTTGCCCTCGGCCTTCGACAGGGCGTCGACATCGAGGATGGTCACCCAGTCGGGCTTGCCGGCCTTGTAGCTGGCCCAGGTGGCGCGCCGCCAGATGCCCTGGACGTGGTCGGCGTCCTGCCAGAAGTTGTCGACCATGCCGTTATGGGCGAACGTCGGCGCCGGAATGCGGTCGTTGGCTTGCAGGATGGTCAGCATCTCGTTCTGGTATTCGTCGAAGCGCGGGTCCTTGCCCAGCCGTTCCAGCGTCGACTGGTTGTGGCTGTTGACCCAGGCCATGGCCTTGTCGCCGTTGATGTCGCTGAGATAGTCGCGCGGATCGGCGCTGCCGGCGGGCGCGATATTGGGGTTGGAATCGACCTGGGAGGCGACGGTAGTCTGGGTGGTCATCTGGGCCTGGGCAAAAGACGGGCAGGAAAGGGCGATGACGGCCAGCGCGGTGGCGGCGGCCAGGGACGTGGACTTGAGGAACGGGCTGTGCATATGGCAGGCCTTTGCGTGGGGGCGGCGCCCCTGGCCCGCCAAGGCGTGGCCGGACAGGCTGCCGGGAAAATCTCAGGCGAAACTAACGCACTTTCCGGAACTGGCAACATTACAAAAAATACAGGTAATGCGCCTTCGGGAGATCAATTGCTGTAAAGCCGCACGTAATCGACCTGCATTTCGGCCGGGAAGGGTGTCGCGGCGTCGGGCGCGCCCGGCCAGTCGCCGCCGACGGCCATATTGATCAGCAGGAAATTGCTCTGGCCGGCATCGAAGGGCCAGGTCGCATCCGGGAACTTCTCCATGTCGGCGGTGGTGTAGGTGACGTAGGGGTGGGCCGGGTCATCGACATAATAAGCCACGCTGCCCGGCTTCCAGATCATGCCGTAGGTATGCCACTGCGCCGCCGTCTGGCCGGCGGGAAAGTTATAGACGGTGCCCAGGCCCGCCCCTCCGATAAAGCCCCGGCCATGCACCGATCCCTCGTTCCAGTCGGGGTCCTTGGCGGCATTGGTGCGCTCCAGTATGTCCTGCTCGCCGCTGGCCGGCCAGTCGACCGTGGCGATATTGTTGCCCAGCGTCCAGAACGCCGGCCAGAAGCCCTGCGCTTCCGGCACGCGGGCGCGCACTTCCAGACGGCCGTAACGGAAGCTGAACAGGCCCTGGCTCTTCAGCCGCGCCGAGGTATAGACACCCGGCGACACCTGGCGCGCCACGATATGCAGCAGTCCGTCGTCGCCGACGCTGGCGCTGGGCCGCGCAGGGTCGCACGGCGCCTCGGTCGAACCGGCGGCGCAATAGGTTTCCAGCTCATGATTGCCGAAGCCGCTATTGCCGGTGTCGTAGCCCCAGACGGTGGGGTCGGGCGCGCCGGGCTTGTCGAACTCGTCTGACCACACCAGGGCGCCCGATTTGACGTCGAGCCGCAGGTTCAGCGTCCGGGTCTCGCTGTCACTCGTGCCGGCCGCCGCGGCCATGGCCTTGACCGTCAGGCTGGTGGCGGCCAGGAACGGCCCCTCGTAGCGCTGCGAAGCTATGGTCGGCTCCGAACCGTCGGTCGTATAGTAGATGACGGCGCCCGGCGTCGCGTCCTCGAGCCGGATCAGCACGGCGCCGCTCTGTGCGTCGGTCGTGCCGATGTCCGGCGCTTCCGTCGCTGACGCGGGCGTCCGCCTGGCCGGCAAGGCCAAGCAGAACCCAGACGGCAAGGGCGGCGGTGCGGATGATCATGGCTGGGCTCCCTGTTTTGCGCAGTGTGCCCCACCTGGTTTCCGCTGGCAATGTCCGGTCAGGCGTCTCAAAGCCCTTCGAACAAGGCTGTCGAGAGATACCGTTCGGCGAAAGACGGAATGATCGCCACGATGGTCTTGCCGGCGTAGTCGTCCCTGGCTGCAAGGCGGAAGGCCACCTCCAGCGCCGCGCCCGACGAGATGCCGACCGGCAGGCCTTCCAGCTGGGCCGACTTGCGCGCCATGGCGAAGGCGGCATCGTTGCCGACCGTCTCGATGCCGTCGATGACCCCGCGATCGAGGATGCCGGGCACGAAGCCGGCGCCGATGCCCTGGATCTTGTGCGGGCCGGGCTCGCCGCCTGACAGGATGGGTGAGGCCTCGGGCTCGATAGCGATCATCTTCATCGACGCCTTCTTCTGCTTCAGCACGTGACCGATGCCGGTGATCGAGCCGCCGGTGCCGACGCCCGACACCACCACATCGACGGCGCCGTCGGTATCGTTCCAGATTTCCTCGGCGGTCGAGATTTCGTGGATGTGCGGATTGGCCTCGTTCTCGAACTGCTGCGGCATGACCGAGCCCGGCACCTCGCGCAGCAACTCCTGCGCCCGGTTGACGGCGCCGCGCATGCCCTTCTCGGCCGGCGTCAGCTCCAGGCGCGCCCCCAGCAGCAGCAGCATCTTGCGTCGCTCCACCGACATCGATTCCGGCATGACCAGGATGCACTTGTAACCCTTGGCGGCCGCCACGAAGGCCAGGGCGATGCCGGTATTGCCCGAGGTCGGCTCGACGATGGTGCCGCCGGGCTTCAGCGCGCCGCTGGCCTCCAGCGTCTCGATCATCGAAATGCCGATGCGGTCCTTGACCGAGGCCATCGGGTTGAAAAATTCCAGCTTGGCCAGGACGGTCGCTTTCGCCCCCAGCGCCTCGGACAGGCGCGGCAGGCGAACGAGCGGCGTATCGCCCATGGTGTCGAGAATCGAATCAAACACCTTGCCCCGGCCCTTGCGGGCGAAGCGGCTGGCGGTTGCGGGTGTGGCGGCGTGATCGGGCATGGATGGGGCTCCGCGTCGGATTGTTCAACAGATTGTGAGGGTTACGCGAGGGACAGATGGCGCCTGTGCGCTTATAAGCCCCGGATTAAGACTATGTTAAAACATATTATACCGACTTGGCCTTTTCCGCGAAACCAAATCACCTCACACTTCGGGTGAGTGATCCTAAACCTGAGGCCAGACGCATGGACGACCTTTCGACCCCGACCCTGATCAGCGAAAGCACCCCCGTCCTCGACGATGCGCCGCCCGCGCCGCAGGCCGCCGACATCGGCCACCACGACCTGGCCACCCAACTGGTTGCCAAGCTGTGCCACGACTTCATCTCGCCCGCCGGCGCCATCATGTCCGGCCTCGACCTGCTCGAAGATCCGTCGGCCCAGGATATGCGCACCGAGGCGCTGAACCTGATCTCGACCTCGGCCAGGAAACTGGTCACCCTGGTCCATTTCGCCCGCGTCGCCTTCGGCGCGGCGACCAGCGCCGAGGCCTTCAGCGGCAAGGAACTGCACAAGATCCTGAGCGATGTCTTCGACACCATGCGCGCCGAACTCGACTTCGCCATCGAGCCGGCCGAGCTGTTCGCCAAGCCGGCGGCGCGCGCCCTGCTCAATCTCGGCCTCCTGGCCGGCAATGCCCTGCCGACCGGCGGCAAGGCGCGCCTGACCTGCACGCACGATGAAGACGGCCTGCACCTCAGGGCCGAGGCGCGCGGTCCCCGCGCCCGCCTCAAGCCCGAAGCCATCGAGGGCCTGTCGGGCCTGGCGCTGGGCGAGGGCCTGTCGGGCCAGTGGATCCAGCCGCACTGGCTGTGGAGCGTCGTCCACGAAGCCGGCGGCAAGCTGGCCTTCGAGGCCCAGCCCGACGCGCTCGACATCACCATCGACCTGCCGGCATGATGTAATTTATTGAAGCGGGACCTCTCCGCTGCCGCGCGGAACAGGCGCGGGACGGGGCCCTTGGCTTTTTAAGCCGTCTTGCGCAGGGCCGACTGGCCGGCGGATTGATTCTTGATGTACAGGCCGCGCATGCCGCTCATCGGCTTGAAGGCGTCGGTGATGCCGAGCACGGTCTCGGCCGCGCCGAGGAACAGGAAGCCGTCGTCGCTGAGCAGCGTGGCGATCTGTTCCAGCACCTTCTTCTTGGTCTCCAGGTCGAAATAGATCAGCACATTGCGGCAATAGACGACATCCTGGCGGCCGACGGCGCGCAGGTCGTCGAGCAGGTTCATCTTCTTGAAGCGCACCGCCTGGCGGATACGGGGCGAGATACGCCACATCTCGTCGATCTTCTCGAAATGCTTGACCATCATCTGGATGGGCAGGCCGCGCTGGACCTCGAACTGGGTATAGAGCCCGGCCTGGGCCTTTTCCAGGCAGCGGTCGGAGATGTCTGTGGCCAGGATGTCGAGATTGACGCGCGGATACAGCATCCGCATGTCTTCCATCAGCATGGCCAGCGAAAAGGGTTCCTGGCCGGTCGAGCAGGCGGCGCACCACACCTTGACATCGCCGGTCAGGCGCGTCTTGGCCAGGGCCGGCAGGACGTCGGAACGGAACTGGTCGAACGGCAGCTTGTCGCGGAAGAAGAAGGTCTCGTTGGTCGTCATCGCGTCGGTGACGGCCATGGTCAGCTTCTCGTCGCGCTTGGCGCGCAGGGACGACAGCAGGGCCTGGACGTTGGCGAAGCCTTCGCGCCGGGCCACCGGCGACAGGCGGCTTTCGATCAGGTAGGTCTTGTCGGAGCCGAGGATCAGGCCGGAGCGCGCCTTCAGAGTCTGGGCCAGGAATTCGATGTCGTCGCCGGTCATGGCCGCTCTCCGCGTGCAAAGGCTTTACAGGCCTGGGAGAGGCCGTCGATGGGTTTGATGATTTCGGCCAGGCCCGCTTCGGCCACGGCGCCCGGCATGCCCCAGACGACGCTGGACGGCTCGTCCTGAACCATGACGCTGGCGCCGACATTGACCAAGGCTTGGGCACCGTCGCGGCCGTCGTGGCCCATGCCGGTCAGCACGACGCCAAGTGCATGGTTGCCGTAGACCTCGGCGGCGGAGCGGAACAGGGGGTCGACCGCCGGGCGGCACCAGTTGACCTGGGGCGACTGGTCGAGGCGGATCTGCTTGCAGATCGGGTCGGGCTTGATGGTCATGTGCCAGTCGCCAGGCGCGATGTAGACGTTGCGGCTTTCGATCAGCATGCCGTCCTTGGCTTCCTGCACCTTCTGCGGCAACGCCTTGTCGAGGTGCTCGGCCAGGATGGCGGTGAAGGTGGCGGGCATGTGCTGGACGATCAGCACCGGCAGTTTCCAGTCGGGGCCCAGGCCCATCAGGAAGTTGCGCAGGGCCGGCGGGCCGCCGGTCGAGGCGCCGACGAGCAGGGCGTCGATGCGCTTGGGGCCGGTCGAGCGCGGGCGCAGGGTCGGCGTGATCGGAACGATGACCGGGCGCGGCGCGGCTGTCGGCGCGGACGACGGCATGTGGCCGTGGGCGGCGTGCGGCGTGTGGCGCGCTTCCGGCGAGGACGGACCGGCCGGTTGGTTTTGTGCCGCCGATGGTGGCACGGGCCACAGGCGTGTCCGGCCGCACAGGGCGCGGATCTTGGTCAGAAGCTCGGTGCGGAAGCCATCGGCGCCGCCGATGCGGGTAGCGTCGGGCTTGGGGATATAGTCGGCCGCGCCCAGCTCCAGCGCGCGCAGGGTGACATTGGCGCCGCGCGTCGTCAGGGTCGACGCCATCAGCACCTTCAGGCCCGGCTTGGCGGCGATCAGCCTGGGCAGGGCTTCGAGCCCGCCCATGTTGGGCATTTCGATGTCGAGGATCAGAACGTCGGGCTGGACCTCGCGCACCTTTTCGATGCCCTTGGCCCCGTCGGTGGCCAGCCCCGCCAGCACCATGTCGCTCTCGTGCTCCAGCCAGCGCGAGATCAGCCCCCGCACCACCGCCGAATCGTCGACGATCATGATCTTCAGGGGCCGCAGCGACGCGGCTGGATTGGGGTTCAGGGCCATGGACGGTCGGGCTTACGCTTCTTCAGGACAAGGGGTCAGAGCAGGCCGACTTCGGCGAACTTGGCTTCGAGGATTTCACCGTCGAACGGCTTCATGATGTATTCCGACGCCCCTTCGGTCAGGGCCTCGGTGATGTGGGCCAGGTCGTTCTCGGTGGTGCAGAAGACCACAACCGGCTCCTTGCCGCCGTCTTCCTTGCGCAGGCAGCGCAGGAAGGTGATGCCGTCCATGACCGGCATGTTCCAGTCGAGCAACACGGCGGCCGGCATCTTTTCCTTGCAGGCGTTCAGTGCCTCCAGGCCGTCATTGGCCTCGGTGACTTCGAACTGCAGATTTTCCAGGATGCGGCGCGCCACCTTGCGGATCACGCGGCTGTCATCGACGACGAGGCAGGTTTTCATGGGGAACCTTTTATGTGAATCAGGCGGCCTTCAGGTGGGCCGCATCGAGAAGCGTTTGCGGCTCCAACACTATCAGAAGTTCCTTTTCCAATTGATAAACACCGACGATGATTTCGCTCCAGCGCGGCGGCAGGTTACCGGGCGGGGCGTGGAATTTCTCGTCGTCGAGCTTCAGGACCTCGTCGACCGAATCGATGACCAGGCCGTAGCTGTCGCCATGCACTTCCAGGCCGATGGCCAGGGGTTCGGGCGCGCCTTCCGGACGGGGCGGAAGCCCCAGGCGCCGGCGCGCGCAGACGGCGGTGACGATGCGGCCGCGCAGGTTGAGCACGCCGGCGATTTCCTTGCGCGCCAGCGGCACCGGGGTCAGGCCGCGCGGATGGAAGACGTCGTGGACCTTGGCGGCATCGACGCCGAACAGCTGGCCGCCGACGCGGAGGGTGACGTAATCGCGCAGGCTCATGCCACGGCCCTTTCACTGGAAGACGCTGGATGCGGCTGGCGCTGGTGTTCGGCCAGGCCGCGCAGGTGGTAGTAGGCGACATCGAGGATTTCGCACGCCTTGCCGGCGACGACGGCGGTGCCGCGCACCCCCGGACGGTCGGGCGACAGCTCGATCGCCAGCCGGTCCTCGACGACATCGACGATCTCGTCGACCGCCAGGCCCATGGCGTAGCCTTCGCCGGTCAGGACCAGCAGGGGCTGGATGTGCTTTTCGCCCTTTGAGGCGCTCAGCAGGCCCGAATAGTCGGAATTGACGGTCAGGATCGGCATCAGCTTGCCGCGGTACTGCAGGGCGGCGCGGCCTTCCATCTGCTCGATCTTGTCCGATTCGATGTGCTCCAGGCGGGTGATGTGGCTGAGCTCGACCGCCTTGGGCGCGCCGTTTCCGGCCCGGAACAGCAGCATGGCGACGCGCTGGTTCTCGCCGGCGTCGGCGACCTCCTCGGTCTCCTCGGCCTGCTTTTCCTCCAGCATGTTGCCGGCGCGTTCGGACAGGGCATTGGGATCTAGGATCAGCACGACCGAACCATCGCCCAGGATGGTGGCGCCCGAGAAGACATCGACATCGCGCAGGACGGACGCGAGGGGTTTGACGACGATTTCCTCGGTGTCGAGGACATCGTTGACGACCAGGCCGTAGCGGCGCTCGCCGACCTGTATGACCATGACGAAGGTGGCGTCGTCGCCGGTGGCGTCCTCAAGCTGGAGCGTCGGGCCAAGCTGGACCAGGGGCAGGAGTTTCTCGCGCAGGCGCAGGACCAGGGCTTCGTTGATCTTCTCGATGCGGTGCTCGGCGTTGCTGCCGGTGCGGACCAGCTCCATGACCGAGGTCTGGGGCACGGCGAACTTCTGGCCGCCGGCGCCGACGATCAGGGCCGAGACGATGGCCAGGGTCAGCGGAATCTTGATGGTGAAGGTCGTGCCCTGGCCCGGCGTCGAGTTGAGATCGATCTGGCCGCCGATCTGCTCGATATTGGTGCGAACGACGTCCATGCCGACGCCGCGGCCCGACAGGTTGGTGACCTTGGCGGCGGTCGAGAAGCCGGGAGCGAAGATGAAGCGGTGGACCTGCTGGTCCGACATCGTCTCCAGCTCGGTGCGCGAGGCCAGGCCCTTCTCGACGATCTTGTCGCGGATGCGGGCGGTGTTCAGGCCCTTGCCGTTGTCGGCGATGCGGATGACGATGTAGCCGCCTTCGTGGAAGGCCGCCAGCTTGATCGTGCCGGTGGCCGGCTTGCCCAGCGCGATGCGCTCCTCGGTCGATTCCAGCCCGTGGTCGGCCGAATTGCGCACCATGTGGGTCAGCGGGTCGCGGATCAGTTCCAGGACCTGGCGATCCAGTTCCGTCCCTTCGCCGTCCATGACCAGGTCGATCTTCTTGTTCAGTTCATAGCTGAGGTCGCGTACCAGGCGCGGCAGCTTCTTCCACGCCGCGCCGATCGGCTGCATGCGCGTCTTCATCACACTGTCCTGAAGTTCGCCGGTCAGGGTCGACAGGCGCTGCAGCGGCGTGGCGAAGGCGGAGTCCTCGCGGTTACGCGAAATCTGCAACAGTTGATTCCGTGTCAGCACCATTTCCGAGACCAGGGTCATCAGGCCTTCGAGGACATCAACCGAAACGCGGATCGACTGTGTGGTGTTGATGCCCTGAACGTCCTCGCCGCCGAGGCCCTGGATCGGCGCCGCCGGCACGGCTTCGGGCGCGGGTTCGGGTTTCTTCGCCACGGGCGCGGGGGCAGGAGCGGGGGCCTGAGCCACCACCGGGGCCGGAGTTGAGGGCGGAGCCGCTTCCGGCTCGGTCTTCTTCGCCTTCTTGGCCTTGATCGGAGCCGGGGCTTCGTTCATCCAGTCGGGCGCATCGGCGGCGGCGAAGGCGGCTTCGAGATCGGCTTCGGACACTTCGCCGGGACGCAGGGTCCGGCCGGTGGCCGGATCGACGTCGCCGGGCTTGAGGCCGGGGGCGTCTTCGGGACCTTCCGCAGCGGCGAAGGCGGCTTCCAGCTCGGCCTCGGAGACCTCGCCGGGACGCAGGGCGCGGCCGGTAGCGGGATCGATGTCGCCGACGCCCAGCGCCGGAATGTTGATCACCGCGGGATCGATCTCGCTGCCGATCGGGCGGTCCGGCACCTCGACGGTCTGGACGGAGGCCAGGTCGACCGCCTGGCCCTCGGCCATGGCTTCGAGCTGCGAGATCAGGTCATGGTCGTCGCCGTCGGGCTCGTTGCCGGTGGCTTCCAGCCCGGCCAGGATGACCTTGATGCGGTCGATCGAGTGCAGGACCAGGGTGACGGCAACCGGCGTGACCTCAAGCTTGCCATCGCGGAAACGGCCCAGCAGCGTCTCGCCGGCGTGGGCGACCGCTTCCAGCCGCGACAACCCCAGGAACCCGCAGGTGCCCTTGACCGTGTGGACCAGGCGGAAAATATTGTCGAGCGTCTTGCGTTCGTTGGGATTGGCCTCGAATTTGACCAGCTCCGAGTCGACCACTTCAAGGCTCTCGGCCGTCTCGGTCAGGAATTCGGCAATAAGATCGTCCACGTCTTGCCCCGTTTTTGCGAGATGCGTGGACAACCGAAGGTTACGCTTCGCCCACGCAGGATAACGGGCATAGTGAACAGCTTTGGTTAAGAGAGGGTTCGCAAATCCTTACCAAAGCCTGAATGCGGCGCCTTTCACGATCGGCAGCCGCTACGGGCGTGCAAACGATTGTGCCTGTCGGGTCCGGGCCGGCCGGCGGCTTCAGGGCAGGTTGTATTTTTGCTTGCCATTCCCCCCTTGGTTGTTAATGTCGGTTAATTTTCCCGGGGAGGCGTTCATGGTAAAGCATACCCAAGGCATACCTTACAGTACAGACCGCATCCATGCTGACGCCAGGCAGGTCGTCCTGGGTCCCGTCAACAAGGGCGATATCTGGCAATTTGCCGCCAGAGGCGTCTGGCACGATGGATTCATCTCGGTCGGCCCCGGCGGCTATCCCAACCGACTGGCCAGGTTGTTCGGCCTCAACCCCGGCTTGGCGGACGCGCCTCTGGCCGCCCTGTGCGGAAAAATCCAGGACGCCGGCGGCCGCGACATCGACGGTTCGCAGTTTGACATCGGCCCAGGCTGCGTATGGACGGCGCGCCATGACGGCCAGCTGGTCGTGTCCTGCAACGATGTCAAAGGCGCCTGGTTCCGCAACAACAACAGCGGATGCATCACCCTTCGAAGCCGCAGGCTGGGCAGCATGGCCGTCTCGGCGGCACACCGGCAGCGCGCCCCTTTCAGCCTGGCGACCGCATGGTCTGATTGTCTTGATGCCCTGCAACATACCCAGGGCATGCTTCTCATTTCCGCCCTCGTCGCCCTGGCGATGATTTTACTGGGCCTGCCTGGCCTGGGCACGGACATCGTGCTGGCCGTGACCGAATCCAGCTCGGCCGGTATCGCGATCACGGGCCACCAGGCAGCCATGGTGTCGGCTGTCCTTTTCCTCAGCCTGCAGGCCTGGTTCTGGCCCCGCCGCATCATCGAGGCGAACTATGGGCCCAAAAAGAGCACATGGGGCCCGTTCGCGCCGGTTCTGGTCTGGTGGCCCAGGGCCCTGGGGCTGATCCCCCACCTGATGGCCATGTATCTGATCGCGCAAAGCCGGCCGGAAGGCGGCAAGACGGAACTGTGGGTCGCAGGCTGCCTTGAACTGGTCGCTTGTATCGCCTTCGTCGCGTTTGTCATCGGCCGCGACCGGATCATCGCGTGGTGGCCTGCGCGATGGCAGAAAATACTGGCACGTATTTCATTCGGGTGGCCGCTGGCCTGCGCCCTGTTCTCGCTGATGCTGTTTATCTGGGCATGGGCCGACCCGACCGGCGAAGGTCATGTCATGGGCCCGAGCGCCATCGTCTTCTTCGCCGTTGCCGGCATCCTGCCCTATGTCGCCATCCTGGCCCAGGCCGGATCCGCCTTCCGCCTACCGGTGGCCGGCATACTGCTGGTTTTGTACCTGGTTTGCAGCCTTGGCAACGACGCCCAGCACGAAGTCCGTCCATGCGGGTCATGCACCCTGCCTGTGTCGACGCGCCCCTCGGCGACCGCCGCGCTGGCCGCCTGGACGCAACAGGCGCAGGCCGACGGCCGGCCATTCTTCATTGTCGCGACCGAGGGCGGTGCTTCGCGGGCCGGCTTCTGGACCGCCACGGCCCTTGATGCGCTTCAGAAGAACAATCCGAAATTCGCCGGCAGCGTCTTTGCCATCTCGTCCATTTCGGGCGGCAGCGTCGGCGCGGTCGGCTGGGTCAAGGCGCTTGAAGCCAGCCAGGCAATGACCGGCCAGGCCAAGGATACAGTCATCGATTTCGCCGGCGAGGACGCGCTCAGTCCCGCCTTCGCGGACGGCTTTTTCCCCGACGCCCTGCAACGGCTGCTTCCCTACGCATTCCTGCCCGACAGCGCGAACGGGCTTGAAAAGGGATGGGAACGCGGCTGGCGGCGGGCTTGTTCCCAATGTGACGGTCTCGACCAGCCCTATCTCAAACTGTGGCCGACCCAGGACGGCAAGCCCGCCGCCGGGCCCTGGCGTCCCATGGTGATCGTCGGCGGCGCCAGCCAGGAAACGGGCGAGCGCGTCCTGACATCGCCTTTCACCTTTGGCCGGGAAAATCTGTTCGACGCCAGGGATTTCTACAGCGACGCCGGTCATGACATCGCGCAATCGGCGGCCATACTGAATGGTGCGCGCTTTCCGTGGATCAGCCCTCCGGGCCGTATCACCAGCGTGGCTGGAGACGTCTATCATATCGTCGATGGCGGCTATTTCGATAACAGCGGAATTGAAACAGCGAAACAACTGATGACGTGGAGTCTTTCGCAAATGGCGCCGGCAGGCCAGCTGGCAGCAAAAAAGCCGGCCCCTTATGCCGTGATGATCGTCATCAGCTATGTCGATTATGTCGATCCCCGGCCAAAGCCAAAACCAGTGACCCGCGCTAACGATGCCATCGGGCCGATGGAAGGCCTGCTCGCCAGTCGCGACGGCCATGAAAAGCACATGCTGGACCGGATCAGTGACGACGCGGCGGCAGCCCAGGGCTGGCATGTCTGCCGCATCGTCCTCAAGGGTGATGAGAAGCATAAGCTGCCCGTGGACTGGGTGCTGTCGTCAAAAATGCAGACCTATGCCCTGAACTATGCTTTGAAACAGGCCGACGCGAATGGCGGCATACAGCAGATCGACGACATCGTCGCCGGTGCACGCCCCGACCACCTTGCCTGCGACGACCTGAAGCCGCTCTGATCCGGGGTGGCCAGACGCAGGACCGATGCCCGGCACGCGCTTGCTTGACAGCCGCCGTCCGGCGTCTAGTCTCCGGCGCGACGGGGAAGCAGCATGGTCCATACGGTTGCGCACGAGACGGCAGGCGACATGGCGAACGGCGGGACGCACCTGCCGGCCTGGCTGAAAGTCCTGCGTGGCATAGGCCTGGTATTGGCCGTGCTGTTCATCTTCCAGAACTGCGAAGGCATAGCAAGGCGGCTGGGCTGGCCGGCCAACGGCGGCGAAATCGGCGCCACCTTCGGCATGGATCCGGGCTATGAGCCGGGTTTCGCCAGGGTCACCGGCGTCCGGTCGGACAGCCCGATGGCCACGGCCGGCGTCATGAAGGGCGATCACGTCCGCTTCCATCCGGTCTGGGACTGGCGCAGGCCGCGCTATGCCGGCGAGACGGCGCGGATGACCGTCGATCACGGCGGCGCGCGGCGCGAGATCGCCGTCGTCGCCGTGCCGCACCCGCCGGTGGTGCTGGCCGAACAGGAGGGCGCTATACGCCACAACCTGGCCTTCCTGGTCAGCGGCATCCTGGGCGGCATATTGATCTGGCGCGGGGCGACGCGGCGTTCGACCCTGTGGCTTGGCCTGGCCCTGACCGGTTTCAGCGCGCCGGCGGCGCAGCTGATGGAAAGCAACCCCGCCGTTTATCCGGTCTTCTTCCTGCTGTGCTGGATCAGTTCCGGGCTGATGTGGCCGATGATGACCGCCTTCGCCACTGGCTTCACCGCCGAGAACGGCGATGCCCGGCCGTGGCACCGCTGGCTGCTGCGCATCGTCATCGCCGTCGGCATGGTTTATGTCGCGGTCTTTGCCGCCGCCCTTGGCCTGGTCGCCAATATCCCCGTTTTCGGCGACGGGTACATGACAGGTTTCGTGCTGATCGTCGCCATGTCCGCCTACTGCCTGGTCGTGCTTTACGGCGGCTGGCGGCGCAGCGTGCGTGATGCCCAGCGCCGTTATGCCCTGCTGCTGGTTGCCGTTGCCGTGATGATGGTCGGCTATACGGTCGGGGTGCTCGGCCTGGCCCTGCCGCCCGGCCCGGTGCAGGAGGTGATCGACTGGACCGGCACGCTTCTCGAGGCCGTGGTTTTCCCCGTCCTGCTGATCTATGCCGTGTTGCGCGACAAGGCGCTCGACCTCGGTTTCGTCGTCAACCGCACCCTGGTTTACGGCATTGTCAGCGCCCTTCTGCTGGCGGCCTTCGGCGTGGCGGAATGGGGGATCGAGAAACTGGTGCCGGAAAGCGTCTTCGCCGGCCATGGCGAGGCGATCAAGACCCTGATCGACGCCGGCATCGCTTTGGCGGCCTTTCTCGTCTTCCACCGCGTGAGGGATGCGGTCGAGCATTTCGTCGAGCATCTGTTCTTCCACGGCTGGCAGCAGAAGGAGAAGGCGCTGAAGCTGTTCGTCGCCGAGGCCGGTTTCATCCTCAAGCGCGATGCCCTCGTCGCCGCCAGCGTCTCGGCGATCGCCCGCTTCTGCGACGGCGCGGCCACGGGCCTCTATGTTCGCGACGGAGCCACCTATGCGCGGGCAGGGGCCGAGGGCGGCGGCCTGCCCGAACGCTTCGACGCCGACATGGCTGCCATCGTGTCGCTGCGCGCCTCGCGGACCGTGCGCGAACTGACCGCGCGCGACGGTGCCGGGCTCAGCGGCGGCCTGATGTTGCCGATGGTGCAGCGTCACGAGGTCGAGGGCTTCATCCTGACCGCCGCCAAGCCGGACGGCCAGTCGTACCGTCCCGACGAAATCGAGGCCCTGGCAGCGGCGGCCCTGGCCATCGGCCTGGACCTGCACGCCCTGCGCATCGAGCAACTGGACGAGGAAGTGGCGGCTCTGCGCCAGGAAATCCGCGACCTGCGTTCCACCGGGCGCAAAATGCCGCGCGGACGGCAGGGGTGAAGCCCAAGGCCTCGTGAAGCCCGGAGCCGCGGCTCCGCCTCACACCACCTTGCGCGCCAGCACCACGCCGACCACCATGCACACGATCCCTGCCGCGCGCTGAAGCGTGATCGGCGAGCGGATCGCGCCCATCAGGCCGAAATGGTCGATGGTCGCCGCCGCGATCAGCTGGCCCAGCAGGACGAACATCACCGCGTTGCCGACGCCGATCCTGGGCGCGGCATAGGTGATTGACAGGGCATAGAAGGCGACGAATATGCCGCCCAGGAAATATTGCGGCGGTATGGCCACGGCGGGCTTGCCCGGCCAGCCGGTGACCAGCAGCGCCACGCCGCACACCACCGCGCCGACCACGAACACGATCAGCGACGCCAGCGGCGGACTGGCCAGGCGCGCGCCCAGCACGCCGTTGAGCGCCGCCATGATCGGGATGCCGATGCCGGCGGCGATCATCAGGGCGCTGAATCCCACGGCGGTCGAGGACATGTTCATGATCGCTGCTCTCCTTGCGCGGCACACCCAACGGACCGACTCGCAGCGCGAGCTTATCCCCGCCCGTGTGCGCGGCGAAAATTTTTTTCATTCCCGCATCCGATCGCCATCCGGGCGGACATCAAGTCTTCGAAAGCCGGCCGGTGTGGTCCCGTCTATGCCGGCTTCCATCCTCGGAGACTTCCCATGTCCGCATAAGAGCGGCGGCGATCACGTTCCACCGGCGGCCCGGCCGCCATCCATCCTTCCATCACCGCGTACGCCACGCCGGGACCATTCCCGGCCCGTGATCCCGTGCGCCTGAAAACCGGAGATATTCCCATGACCGATCCCCACCTGTCCGCCCAGGCCGCCTCGCTGGCCTGGCAGCACGCCCACCCCCTGCTGCTGGTCGCCTTTTCCACCATCGGCGCCCTGCTGGTCATCAGCCTGATCGTCATCCTGCGCTGGCTGTTCAGCATGTCGGCCTGGAAATACCATCCCGCCGGCGCCGGCGGCTTCCTGAAGGACGAATGCGTCCGCTGGGGCGCCATACTGGTGCCATGGCTGGCCCTGTCGATCGGCTTCAAGATCTATGTCTACGACCTGCACCCCGAACTGAACACGCCCGCCGTCTGGGGCGTGTTCATCGCCTGCGCCATCGCCTTCCGCCTGGTCCTGCGCCAATTGCCGCCGATCAAGGCCATGGGCCGCCACATCGACGCCGCCAGGGCGCAGGCCCGCGCCGCGCGCCGCGGTTTCGCCCCGGCGGAATAGGTTAAACGAAGAATCCCCTCCTCTTGTACCTCCCCGGCTTGCCGGGGAGGCGGTGGTGGAGTTTCTTGTTTCTCCCACTCACAATTTCCCACCGCGCCACCCTTTCGTCGGCGCCCGCGCAGGCCTACATAGGCGGTATTCTCACATCGCCACGGAGGTCAGTGCCATGAAGACGCGTCAACTCGGAACATCCGGTCTTGAGGTCTCGGCCATCGGCCTGGGCTGCATGGGTATGACCTGGGCCTACGGGCCGTCGGACCGCGACGCATGCCTGAAGCTGCTGCGCGACGCGGTTGAGCTGGGTGTCGACTTCTTCGACACCGCCGAGATTTACGGCCCCTTCACCAATGAGGAACTGCTGGGCGAAGCCTTCGCCGGCATGCGCGACCAGGTTATCATCGCCACCAAGTTCGGCTTCCGGATCGGCGGGGACGGCCGCTCAACCGGCACCGACAGCCGCCCGGCCCATATCCGCGAGGTGGCCGAAGCCTCGCTGAAACGCCTTCGGACGGACCATATCGATCTTCTGTACCAGCACCGTGTCGATCCCGACGTGCCGATGGAGGACGTGGCCGGCGCGGTCGCCGACCTGGTTCGGGAAGGCAAGGTGCGCTATTTCGGCCTGTCCGAGGCGTCGGCGTCGTCGATCCGCAAGGCCCACGCCGTCCACCCCGTCGCCGCCGTGCAGAGCGAATATTCCCTGTGGACGCGTGATCCGGAAACGCAGGGCCTGCCGACCATGGAAGAGCTTGGCATCGGCTTCGTGCCCTATTCGCCGCTCGGCCGCGGTTTCCTGACCGGCGCGGCCAGCGTCGACAACCTGTCGGCCGACGACTGGCGCAACGCCAATCCGCGCTTCACCGGCGAGGCGAAGCAACAGAACGCCCGCGCCGTCGATGCGCTCGGCGATGTCGCCGCCGCCAAAGGGGTGACGCCGGCGCAACTGGCCCTGGCCTGGCTTCTGGCGCGCAAGCCATGGATCGTGCCGATCCCGGGCACGCGTCGCCTCGACCGGCTGAAGGAAAACATCGCCGCCGCCGACATCGACCTGACGCCCGCCGACTTCGCCGCCATCGAGGACGCCATCGCCCGCACGGGTTTCGCCGGCGCGCGCTATCCCGAAGCCGGCATGGCGATGCTCAATCTCTGAGTTTGACGCTAAGCCCGGGGCTTATTCCCGGCCCTTGATGCCATCGACCAGGCGGTGGAACTCGCGCCGCCGCGGCAGGTGAATGACCAGCAGGATCAGCGCCGCCAGCAGCGACGAGAAGAAGCACATGTTCTGCACGAAACCCTCGACGGTCAGCACGCCGCCCTTGAGGAAAGCGTTGAGCGCGCTAAGCGAACCTGTCGCCGAGCCGAGGCAGACGCCGATCGCCGCCCACAGCAGGGGCTGCTCGATGCCGGTCTTGTGCATCTTCAGCGCCTCCAGCTGGTCGTCGCTGACGGCGTGACGCAACGGACGCATGGGAACGACCGTCTCCGGGCGCCGCGCCTCGGCCGCCATGGCCTTCAGCGTAAGGGTTTCGTTCGCAACGCTGGTCATGTCCGGCATGGTATTTGCCCCTGTCGATTGAGTATTGCGCAAAGTAATCGCGTTATACGGGAAAATTAACCTTTGTGATAGCGCGAACAGGAAAGCGCGGTCAACGGTCAATATCCGTAATGCACAGCCAACTGGTCCAGGGCTTCGCGGACGCGATGTTTTGCGGTATGCCTTGGCAGGCTGAAGCCGCGTTCGGCCACGCAGAGCGATGTGCCGTCCAGGCAGACGCGCTCGAACAGGCCGCGCAAGGCACCCAGGCACGCCAGCGCCGCCTCACAGCGCCGCTTGGCATGAAGGCGGAAGACGTGCGGATCCTCGCCGCCGCGCCATCCCCTGCCTCCGCCCGCCCCGAAGGCCTGCCAGTTGCTGGTCAGGCCCGGCTGGGCATGGGCGGTCAGGTGGTCGTCACGCAGAGCCTCCAGCGCCGCCAGGTGACGCTTGTCGAGGAAGCTCAAGCCGTTTTCGTCCTTGTGCCGCATCAGCCATGCCATCGGACTTTCGGCGCGGTTGACGCTGCGCCTGACGTTGAGGCCCTCATCGTCGGTCTGCCATTGCGGGACGACGTCGCGCGTTTCCGCCTCCAGCCGCCGTGTCGCCGCCACATAGTCGGCCGCGCCGAGGCGGGCCAGCGGCTTGCGGCGGCGGTCGGGGTGGTTGCGCACGACGTAATCCTCGCCCTCACGCTCGACGAAGACGCCCGGTTGCGCCAGCAGCCTGGCCAGCCTGCTCACCTCAGCACGCCATTTCCAGCAGGTTGGGGCTGAGCAGCTTGACCGCCTGCGGATCGGGCGCGGCCCGCAGACAGGTTTCCAGCGCTTCCAGGCGGGCGTCGAACGCCGCGTCGTCGCGCATCTCCTCGATCAGGCGACAGGCATGGCCGGCGGTGGTGCGGTCGCGCGCGAACGCCGTGCCGACCCGCGCCAGGGGCCAGCCGTAGGCGATATAGGCCAGGTACATCGCCACCTGCCGGGCGCGCGCGGCGCGGGCGTGGTTGCGCGTGCGGCAGGCGATTTGCGCCGCCGGAATGCCGGTGGCCATCGCCACCAGGTCCATGATGAAGGCCGCCCGCGACACGTCCGCGCGATTGTCCTGGCGCGCCTTCGTGCCTGCCCACTTGTTCACTTTTTGTTCTATGATCATCCCATCACCTGTCGCCGATCTGTCCGGCGTCCTTTCACCGGATGATCATAGGCTGGGATCACTATGAGAGGATAATATTCCTATATCAACTGAAAAATAGGCATAAAAGCCTAATTTGGCCGTGGATAGCCGGATCGTTGACAAGAGAAAAGGGAAATGCTCAGGACGCCGAGCGGATGCCGGACGTCGCCAGGTCGAGCTTGCCGATCAGGGCGTCGTGGCCCAGGATCATGTCGACATGGACGCCGTCGCTGGCCAGCGGCAGGCGCAGCCAGAACAGGCTCAGGGAAGCCGCCCCGCGCCAGGCCATCGAATGCAGGCCGACATTGGGCTTCCTGTGCTCGACGACGAAGGTCAGGTGCTCGGCCCAGTACTGCGCCTCGGCCGCCGAATAGATGCCGTCCAGCGTCTTGCCGGTGATTTCCTCGCCATAGGCGGTGAACAGCTCGGTGCCGGCCAGGCGCTGGCGAAAGGCCTCGGGCATGTCGTGGGGATGGGCGCTGAGAACGTCGATCAGGCTGATGGTCGGCAGGCGGCGCTTGATGGCGACGGGGTCGAGATCGGCGCGTGACGGCAGCCGGCCGCGGCGGCGCAGGCTCCTCCAGTAGCGGAAGATGTCCTCATGCGCACGCAGGGCAGCCAACATTTCGGAAGCCAGACCAGCCATCGATAAACTTCAGCTTTGCCCCTGCACCAATGCGCCTTCGACCTGGTGACCAAGTGCAGCCGCGTCAACATCCGAAGAAGTTTTGAGAACATGACGCGAACACTTGCGCGAAGTCTTCTTTTCGCTCATCGCGCCCGCGAATCATCTGTTTTCACCTTCTCTTAACTGGTGATTCCTTGGCAAGCGAAAAAGGGTTAATGGCGGCTTATTCCCCGGCGCTGTGGCCGAAAGAAAAACGCCGGTCTTTTGGAAATTTGCGGCCCCGCTTTTTTCTCAATCTCTCCCCTTTCAACGGGAAAGACGCGAGCCGGTAAAGGTGTCTGAAAGCGGCCCGGGCGAGGGGTCTTATAGTGACTTCCCGAACCACTGCTGCGCATAGGGATCGTCGTTGAAGCGCGCCACCTCTTCATATCCCGCCGCCAGATACAGCGCCTGCGCCTCATGCAGGGCGCGGTTGGTGTCGAGCCGCACCGACCTCATGCCCTGGCTTCGCGCGATGTCTTCCAGCCGGTCCAGCACCCGCCGCCCTATGCCCAGTCCGCGCGCCGCCGGATCGGTCCACAGCCGCTTGATCTCGCCCACGCCCGGCTCCGGCTGTTTCAGTCCGCCGCAGCCGACTGGCCGCCCGTCCAGCCGCGCCACCACGAACCATCCCTTCGGCGGGTCGAACTGCTCGGCGCCCGCCGGCGCCGCCGAGGCCGGGTCGTAGCCGGTGTCGAAACGTTGCGCCAGTTCGGCCAGATATTGCCGGATGCACGCTTGCGCGTCTGCGCTGCCGGCCGGTTCTACCGCCAATGTCACCGCCGAGGCATTGAGCAGCCGTTCGACCTCGGCCATGGCGGCGACCAGCCGCTTGCGCTGGCGCCCATCGAGCGGTTCGACCAGCGATCGCGCCAGATCGTCGGACAGCCCGTCATAGGCTGCGACCTCGGCCAGGCCCGCCTCCGTCAGGCTCACCCGCCGCGCCCGCCGGTCGTTCGCCGCCGGCGTTACCCGCAACAGGCCCTGCCGTTCCAGGGCGCGCAGAAGCCGGCTCATATAGCCCGAATCGAGCCCCAGCCTCTGACGCAGTTCGCCCACCCCGGCGCCGTCCACGCCGGTCTCGAACAGCAGCCGCGCCTCGCCCAGGGGCCGCCCGCGTCCGAGATAATCGTCGCCCAGCACCCCGATCCGCCGCGTGACCAGGCGGTTGAAGCGCCGCACCTGCCGAAGGCTGTCCCTGTCCATTATCTGACTTTAGTCAGATAATTTGCCGCACGCAAGCCTGGCAACATTACCGAAATTTAAGACTCTCCTTATGTGACACTCCGTTGACAAGCCGCCTCGCCTGATTTCACCTGTTACCAAGTAACGGGGCAAAAGGGGCCTTCTCCATGCGCAAGTTCCATACCGCCACCGCCGTGGCGCTTATCCTGACCGCCGTGTCTCTGGCCGCCGTGCCACACGCGCTTTACGCCGCCGACAAGGACCAGAAGGCCGACGCCTCGTCCTCGTCGTCCTCCAGCGACGACGATTCGGACAAGTCGATCGCCGACCAGATCACCAAGGCCACGGCGACGGCGCCCGTCACCGAAAAATCGTCGGTGACCAGCCATTCGGTGACCATCAAGGGCAAGGTCATCAATTACAAGGCCACCGCCGGCACCCTGACCATCCGCGACGACGACGGCAAGCCGACGGCCAGCGTCTTCTACGTCGCCTATACCGCCAATCCGGGCGCCCACCGGCCGGTGACCTTTCTCTACAACGGCGGGCCGGGCTCGGCGTCCCTGTGGCTGCACATGGGCAGCTTCGGACCGGTGCGCGTGCGCACCTCATCGCCGGAATCGACCGGCCCGGCGCCCTATACCTACGGCCCCAACGACCAGAGTCTGCTCGACAAGACCGACCTCGTCTTCATCGACGCCATCGGCACCGGCTATTCGCGTCCGCTGGGCGACACCAAGGGCGAGGCCTTCTGGGGCGTCGACCAGGACGCCGACGCCTTCGCCCGCGCCATCACCCGCTACGTCACGCTCAACGACCGCTGGAACAGCCCGAAGTTCCTGTTCGGCGAAAGCTACGGCACCACGCGCTCGGCCAACCTGGTCAACAAGCTGCAAGGCCAGGGCATGGACTTCAACGGCGTCATCCTGCTGTCGTCGATCCTCAACTACGGCGTCGAACAGCCTGGCTATGACGAGACCTATATCGAATATCTGCCGTCCTACGCCGCCACCGCCTGGTACCATGACAAGATCGCCAACAAGCCGGCCGACCTGGCCGCCTTCGTCCAGGAGGTGCGCGATTTCGCCACCGGTCCCTATGCCGCGGCATTGCTGAAGGGCCACAACATCTCGCCGGACGAAGAGGATGCCATCGCGCAGAAGATGAGCCAGTACACCGGCCTCAGCGTCGAATACATCAAGAAGTGCAACCTGCGCATCGACCTCAACCGCTTCCAGAAGGAACTGCTGCGCGACCAGCACGAGACGGTGGGCCGCTACGATTCGCGCTTCATGGGCGTCGACGCCGACGACGCCGGCGAAAGCCCCGACTTCGACGCGTCGGATGTCGGCATCAACAGCGTCTTCATCTCCTCCCTGCGCGCTTATCTCAGCGAGGACCTGAACTACAAGACCGACCTCGACTACCGCCCCGGCGCCTACAGCGATCCGTCGTTCAAGTGGGACTGGCATCACCAGACCGACAATTACGGCCAGCTTGAAGTGCCCGATGTCGCCGACGACCTCGGCGAGGCCATGCGTCAGAACCCGCACCTGAAACTGCTGTCGGTCAACGGCTATTACGACATGGCGACGCCGTTCCTGGGCACCGAATTCGACATCGCCCATATTCCGATGAACCCGGAGACGGTGAAGAACATCACCTTCCACTACTATCCGTCGGGCCACATGATCTATCTCAACCCCGACGCCCTGACATCTCTGGTCGGGGATCTGGACACTTTCTACGACCAGGCCGCCCCGCAATAGGGTGAGACACCGGGGTGGGCTGCAAACCTCGTTTCGCTGCGTTACGGTGCTCACGTACTTAAGTACGTCTCAATGTCGCTAGACCGCTCTGTTACTCGTGAACCCAAGGCTTTTCGCCTCATCCGGGCACTTCACCAAGCCGCAAGTTCAACTTGATCTCCCCCCTCTCCCCATGACAATGAGGAGAGGACGGGAGCCGAACGCGACCGGGTGAGGGGCTGTCCGACATTGCGCGCCTATTATTCCGCCGACCGCGCCAAATTCTTCACCAACGAACCGGACGCCGTACTCGGCAGCCTGGCCGCGCATCATCGCCATGACCTGACCCAGGAACAGACATATGCCTGGCTGCAGCAGATCGCCATCATGCGTCAGGCGCTCTCCGACATTTCCGCCTTCAACGTCTATTTCGAGTTCGCCATCCCGCGCATGGGCAAGCGCGCCGATGTGGTCGTGGTCATCGGCGACGACATCTTCGTCATCGAGTTCAAGGTTGGTTCTGAACACTTCGACCGACACGCCGTCGAACAGGTCGAGGATTACGCGCTCGACCTGAAGAATTTCCACGCCGGCAGCCACAACCTCGCCATCGTCCCGATCCTGGTGCCGACGCGGGTCCGCGCCTCCGAGGTTATCCAACCCGAACTGGCGCTTGACCAGGTGTCGCGGCCCCTGCGGGTCTGCCCGGCCGACCTTGGCGACGTCCTGCGCCTTCATGCCGCCCGCCCGCAGCGTGCCTTCGACGCTAACGCCTGGGCGGCCAGCGGCTATCGCCCGACCCCGACCATCGTCGAAGCCGCCCGCGCGCTCTATGCCCGCCACGGCGTCGAGGATATCACCCGCCACGACGCCCTCAATCTCGGCCGCACCCAGGACGTCATCGCAACCGTCATCGACGATGCCAAGAACCACGGCCATAAATCGGTCTGCTTCGTCACCGGCGTGCCCGGCGCCGGCAAGACCCTGGCAGGCCTCAACATCGCCACCCGGCGCAGCGAAAGCCACGCCGACGAACACGCCACCTTCCTGTCCGGCAACGGACCTCTGGTCGATGTCCTGCGCGAGGCCCTGGCCCGCGACCGCAACGCCCGTACCGGCCAGTCCAAGGCGCATGCCCTGCGCGAAGTGCGCGCCTTCGTCCAGAACATCCATCACTTCCGCGATGGTTATGCCGGCAATACCGACTTGCCCAGCGAGCATGTCGTCATCTTCGATGAGGCCCAGCGTGCCTGGACGCGCGACCAGGCCAGCAAGTTCATGCAATCGAAACGCGGCGTCGAAGGCTTCAACATGTCCGAGCCCGAATTTCTTCTCGGCGTCATGGATCGCCATCCCGACTGGTGCGCGGTGGTCTGCCTGATCGGCGGTGGTCAGGAGATCAATACTGGTGAGGCCGGTCTGTCGGAATGGACCGCCGCCATCCGCGACCGCTTTCCGCATTGGAAGGTGTTTGCATCCTCCGCTATCACCCAGCCCGATTACGACCTCACCCGTGACGCCCGCGCCTTTATCTCAGGCGACCAGGTGACGCTGAGCGACGACCTGCACCTGGGGGTTTCCATGCGCTCTTTCCGCGCCGAAAGCCTGTCGGACTTCGTTTCGCACCTGCTGAACGGCGATGCCGAAGCGGCGAGGGCGGCGCACCAACGCCTCGGCCAATATCCCATCGTCATCACACGCGATCTGAGCGCAGCGCGGGCATGGCTGCGCGAAAAGGCGCGCGGCAGCGAACGCTACGGTCTCGTCGCCTCGTCCGGTGGCCACCGCCTGCGGCCCGAAGGCGTCAATATCCGCGCCGACATCGACCCGCCCAACTGGTTCCTCAATGACCGTGACGATGTGCGCTCGTCCTTCTATCTTGAGGAGGTCGCCACCGAATTTGACGTCCAGGGCCTGGAACTCGACTGGACCGGTGTCTGCTGGGATGCCGACCTGCGCTGCGATCAGGGCCGCTGGAGCCATCATAAATTCAAGGGCACGCGCTGGCAGTCGGTCAGGGAAACTTTCCAGAAACTCTATCTGAAGAACGCTTATCGCGTCCTTTTGACCCGCGCCCGCCAGGGCATGGTCATCTTCGTGCCGAAGGGCGACGAAGCCGACGCCACCCGCCCGCCGGCCTTTTATGACGGCATCCACGATTTTCTGCGCACATGCGGCTTGCCGGTTTTATGATCTGATAATATCTAATAGCATTCGCATTCAGGAGTTTTTGCCATGGCCTCGATGAGCGTTTCCTTGTCCGATCAGATGCGCGGCTTCATCAAATCGCGTGTCGAAGGCGGCGACTACCACAATGAAAGCGAATATATCCGCGACCTCGTCCGCCGCGACCAGGAACGCCTGAAAGCCGAGGACGAACTGTATGCCGATTTGCAACTGGCCCTGGCCAGTGGTGTCAGCGACAAACAAATTCCTGACATCGTGGCCGACGTCAAGCAGCGGTTGAAAGCCGATGGCCGTTTATAAGCTGGCGCCCGCTGCCGAAGCGAAACTTGCAGAAATCTACCGATATTCGTTCCTCTAGTTTGGTGAAGGACAAGCAGACCGATTTTATGCTTCCCTGCACCAAACCTTTGAACGTCTTGCGGAACAGCCCATGATGGGCAGGCCATTCCGGGACTTGCGCCGCCACGACCACAAATCCTACGCTATCTTCTATCAGCCAATTTTGGATGGTGTGCTCATAGCTCAAATCTACCACCACAGCGAAAACATCCTGGCCCGGCTGAAATAGCCTCCCGATTTCGTGAACGCCCCGCCACAGAGTGGCCAAAATCGGCATTCACCCTCTTTCGTTCCAGGGCGGGGCACCCTGAATGGAGATCCCATATGCCCAGCGCTCCGGAAACGCCGCCTGATCAGGCCATCACCGATATCCTTGATGCGTTCATAGCCGGGCGTTCGCCCCACGATGAAGCCAGCCGCGACCTGGCCCGCGCCTTCGCCTGCCAGGTTCTTGGACTGGAAGACCACCTGCACATCATCCTGGCCGATGTGCGCGCCCACCGCATCACCGCCGACGAAGCCCGCCGCGACCTCAGCCGCGCCGCTGCGGCCGCGCGCAAGGGCGACCGGCATTTCCTGGCCCTGCTGGCGCCGGTTCACGCCTGAGCCGCTTCGGTCGGCCCTTCGCATGGCTTCGGTTTGAAACCGAAGCGTCCCGTCCTCACTGTGTGATTCAAAAGACTCACCCGGAAAAAACCACGGTAAAATACCTGTGAATAAAGAGAATCGTTGACTCGGCGACCTTGCCGCCGATTCGCAAATCACCTTAACCCTCGCGGTGCTTGTTAAGCTTAACGAATCTTAAGGGATTTCCTGATTAGCTGATGCGTTAACGGGTGGAGGCATATTGCCGTCCGCACAGCCGTCACCTTTGAAGCCGGGAGGGGCTTGCATGCGCGTACTACTGATTGAAGACGATAGCGCCACCGCGCAGAGCATCGAACTGATGCTCAAGTCGGAAGGCTTTAACGTCTATACGACCGACCTGGGCGAGGAAGGCGTCGACCTGGGCAAGATCTACGACTACGACCTGATCCTGCTCGACCTCTCGCTGCCCGACATGTCCGGCCTCGAAGTCCTGCGCCAGCTGCGCGTCGGCAAGGTCAACACCCCCGTCATGATCCTGTCGGGCACCTCCGAAATCGACACCAAGGTCAAGACGCTCGGCGGCGGCGCCGACGACTATATGACCAAGCCTTTCCACAAGGACGAGCTGATCGCGCGCATCCATGCCGTCGTCCGCCGCTCCAAGGGCCACGCCCAGTCGGTCATCCGCACCGGCGACATCGTCGTCAACCTGGACGCCAAGACCGTCGAAGTCTCCGGCAACCGCGTCCACCTGACGGGCAAGGAATACGAGATGCTGGAGCTTCTGTCGCTCCGCAAGGGCACGACCCTGACCAAGGAAATGTTCCTCAACCACCTCTACGGCGGCATGGACGAGCCCGAACTGAAGATCATCGACGTGTTCATCTGCAAGCTGCGCAAGAAGCTGGCGGTGGCCGCCGACGGCAACCACTACATCGAAACCGTCTGGGGCCGCGGCTATGTCCTGCGCGACCCGCACGAACAGGGCGGCACGGTCGCCGCCTGAACGGCCTGATATTTACCTTGAAGCGCCCGCCGACCTCTCTCGGCGGGCGTTTTTATGTTATGAGGTCCGGTGCTTTACGCTTTGACCGGTTGTGTTTAGAGCCGGATGAAAGTCCGCTAAGGATATTCGAAAAATGAAGATACCTTGGGACGGAATCATCTTTCTTCTGTTTCTGATGACCTTTTTCGGGCTCGGCTTCTATTTGTTTGCATCCAAAAACTACATAGAAAATTCGACGAGATTACAGAGGCGGTTAGGGCGTGAGATCTTAGCGCGTTATCAAGAGACAAGGTTCTACTTTTATTTTATAAAGACGATTGGCCTGGTTTTTATGTTTGGGTCAGGATGGCTGATATACAAGGCCTTGAAAGTCATCTTTCATGCTGGCGGCTAATCGCCGCTTCCCGGTTATTTGGCTTGTCCGGCAGGCGCCCACGCGGCGACCCGTGCCTTGGCCTCGGTGATCTGGTCCGGCGTCATGCCCTGGGCGATATCGGCGACGAAATCGGCGGCTGGATAGCGGTGATCGGTCGCCGCATCCGCCAGGGCGAACCATTTGTAGGCCTCGACATCGTCCCGGGCGACGCCCTTGCCAAGCGCGTACATCTGCCCCAGGCGGAACTGCCCGATCCCGTAGCCCTGGTCGGCGGCCTTGCGGAACCAGGGGATGGACTGGGCATAATCGGGCGTGGCATCGAAATAGGCGTACATCTCGCCGAGATCGCATTCGGCCTCGGCCTCGCCCTGGTCGGCGGCCTTGCGGTACCAGGCCTGCGCCGCGTCGACATCGCGCGGCACCGGCTGGTCGCCCACGGTCCGCCGGACAAGAAAAACGTCGCCCATCTGCGTCTGGGCGGTCGCGTCCCCGGCGGCGGCGGCCTGCCGGAGGCCACCCAGGGCC
>OUNJ010002285.1_pt1 | contig 44625 bp, 47 predicted proteins | sample 1755361 | NCBI WGS metagenome assembly OUNJ01 (sample SAMEA3914825, study PRJEB12502) | metagenome | biome: forest; material: soil | place: USA | collected 2012-03-12 | depth 0.1 m
GGCAACGATACGCTGGTCGGCGGCGCGGGGAATGATGTGATGAACGGGCAGGGCGGTTCGGACACGTTCCTGTACAATCTCGGTGATGGCAATGATACGATCGTCGGTTCTTCGGATACGGTGGGTGCGGAGAGCGACCATCTCGTGCTCGGGGCGGGCATCACGGCGGATATGCTGGTGATCGACCATGGTGCGAACGCGAATGACATGCTGCTGAGCTTCAACGGCGCGGCGGGGAGTATTCTCGTCGAAGACCAGTTCGTAAGCGGCGATCATCGCGGCATCGAGCAAATCCAGTTTGCGGATGGCACGGTGCTCAACACCAGCGCGATCATCCTTGGCGATAGCGGCGCGAACAGCCTCACGGGCGACAGCGCAAACAATTACATCGTGGGCGGCGACGGCAACGACACGATCACGGGTGGTGCGGGCCACGACACGATTTTCGGCGGCAATGGGGATGACCTCATCACCGCAAGCAGCGGTTCCGACCATATCGATGGCGGCGCGGGTACGGATACGCTTTCCTATGCGGGCTTAAGCGCAGCGGTCTATGCGGATCTCGGCAGCGGCAACCCGTATCTGTTCCCCGGCGTCACGTTCGCCGATACGGTCACGCATGTCGAGAATGTCATCGGCACGGATTACAATGACAGCATCGCGGGCAATAACGATGCGAACGTCATCACTGCGGGCAATGGGAACGATGCGGTTTTCGGCCTCGGCGGCAACGACACGATCGACCTCGGTGCGGGCAATGACAGCGTGAACGCGGGCGATGGCGACGATTTGATTATCGGTGGCCCGGGCGCGGATTACCTCAATGGCGGCAACGGCAACGATACGGTGTCGTACGCGACTTCCTCCGCGGCGATCCAAATCAACCTCGGAACGGGCGGTGCCGGTGGCGGCGATGCGCAGGGCGATACGCTGGTGAATATCGAGAATGCCATCGGCTCAAGCCATGACGATGCCATGGCCGGTAGCTCTGCCGCGAACGTGCTGAATGGCGGCGGCGGCAATGACACGCTGATCGGTGGCGGTGGCCTCGATACCCTCATCGGCGGCGCGGGTGCGGATCATTTCGTGTTCAACGCCGTGACGGATTCCGGCATCGGCGACGGCAACCGCGTGACCATCAATGACTTCAACACCAGCGAGAATGACAAAATCGATCTGAGCCACCTCGCCAGCGCGCTTAGCTTCGTCGGCACGAATGGTTTTGATGGCTTGGGCCATGAGGTGAATTACAGCATCATCTCTGGCAACACCATCGTCGCGGTCGATGCAGACGGTAACGGCAAGACGGATATGGAAATCAAACTCATCGGCGCGCATACGCTTACAGCGAGTGATTTCGTGTTTTAGTGCTGAGGCGAAGCCCGGTGGCTATGCTCTAGTCTCCGCGGGTTATTCGGATTGAATGCGCGCGCATAAACGAAAGCATGGGCAGTTCTTTGCCTGACGTGAAGTGCGATGCCATGGCTTTTTTATGCCATGACGCAGAGGATAGCGGCTCTTTCAGAAAAGGAGTCCGCCATGGCAAAACAAGCAAATCACCAGCAGCAGGGCGAGGAAGCGGCAGCAAAAGATCGCAAGATCCAGTTGCACATCGCCAAAGCCGATCAGGAACATCCCAAGGAAAAAGCGAAGCACGCCATGCAAGCCGGTGCGCGGCGCTACCCCGAACCGCCAATGCCGAAGCAGCATCTCAAAAAGCCGGGGAATGAAGGCGAACTGGAACTCGCGCCGATGTGTGATGCGCCCTATTATCAAGGCTCAGGAAAGCTGAAAGATAAAGTCGCGCTGATTACGGGCGGCGATTCCGGCATCGGCCGTGCGGTTGCAATTTTATATGCCCGCGAGGGAGCCGATGTCGCGATCATCTATCTCAACGAGCATGACGATGCCGAGGAAACGAAGCGCCTCATCGAAGCGGAAGGCCGCCAATGCCTGCTCATTCCGGGCGATGTGCGGGACCGGGAATTCTGTTTCGAGGCGGTGAAGCAAACGGTCGCGCAACTCGGCAAGCTCGATGTGCTGGTGAACAATGCGGCGTTCCAAATGCATGTGTCGCGCTTTGAGGACCTCACCGAGGAGCAGTTCGATAACACGCTCAAAACCAATCTCTACGGCTATTTCCACATGGCGCAGGCGGCGGTGGAGCAGATGGGGCCGGGCAGTGCTATCGTGAATACGGGGTCGGTCACGGGCCTGATGGGCAATGAAAACCTGCTCGATTATTCGCTGACCAAAGGCGGCATCCATGCGTTTACGCGTTCGCTGGCGACGCATCTCATCCCCAAAGGCATCCGCGTGAATGCCGTGGCGCCGGGGCCGGTATGGACGCCGCTCAACCCGGCGGATGCACCGATCGACAGGATCAGCCATTTCGGCGAGAGCACGCCGATGAAGCGTCCCGCCCAGCCGGAGGAGATCGCACCGGCCTACGTGTTCCTCGCCTCGTCGCACTGCTCGAGCTATATCACAGGCGAAATCCTCCCCATCATCGGTGGGTATAGCGGCGGCTGAGTGGCCATGCGCGCTTAGTTCGGTACGCGGTAGACCGTGCTGCGGTAGAGCAAATGGACTTGCGGTTCCTGCTCGGCGAACAAGCTGCGGATGGCCGTATGCCGCACATTGAGCCCGCCAGTATAACTGCCGAAAGAAGGCATGATGAGCAATGTTTCCGAATGAATGAAACACTTGCCGCTGGCCGTGCGCGCGCCGAGGGAAATATGCGCTTTCGGGTGGTAATGACCGATGATGAGCGGGCGTGACGCGGCGCTGTCGTCATGCGCGAAATGGATGCCGGACAGGTGGACGTGGCCAGTCAACGCGCCGAGCGGGTGGGCCGCGAGCGCGACATCGTGGTTGCCCTCGATCCAGATACATTCGCCGACACTTTCAACGAGGCTGGCGATGCTTGTGCGCAAGGTTGCATCGAGCCGCGCCCAAGCATTGCGATCATGGAAACTATCGCCGAGCAGGATGAGCCGCGCGGGCCGGTAATGCGCGACGAGCTTTTCCAACCGCGCGAGCGTATCCTGTGTGTCATAGGGTGGCACAAGCGCGCCGTGTTGCGCGAGGAAGGTCGCTTTCTCGAAATGCAAATCCGAAGCGATGAGTGTTTTTTCCGCGGGCCAATAGAGGACGCCCTCGGCGTCGAGCACGAGCTGCTGGCCGCCGAACTGGATACGCGTTTCAGGCGAGCTCATGGCGCACTTCCTCCATCATTTCCTCGGCGACGCCTTGCATCGACATTTGTGCGAGCAGTGCCTCGACCCCGCGGCCCGGCAGGCGCTCCGTGCGTACATCGAGGATGACGGGAATCGACAGCGGCGAGGGGCGCGGAAGCTGCATGAACGTGGTTTTATCCTGGTATTTGGCGAGCATCGCACTAAGCCGTTCCGTATCGAGCAATTCGCGCTCGGCATCCGTTCGTGTCACCTGCAGCAGCACGTGGTCGGGCTCGTATTTGCGCAGCACATCGTAAATTAAATCGGTGCTGAACGTGACTTGCTTCATCGTTTTGCGTGCACCCGGCGAGTTCTGTTCAACCAGCCCCGCAATGGTCGCGACACGCCGGAAAGAGCGCTTCAGCATGCGTGATTCGGCAAGCCATTCCTCCATTTCGCCGAACAGGATTTCGGGCTCGAGAAGATATTTCGCACTCTCCGCCGTGACAGATTCGATGGAAGCAATCGCGAGCCCGTAATCGGTGACGGTGAAGGTGAGCGGCATGAGTTTGAGGCGCTCCATGCGCCGCGTCAGCAACATGCCGAGCGTCTGGTTCGCCCGCCGCCCCTCGAACGTGTAGAACACGCTGTAATGCAGCTGCCCGCGCGGGAAAGACTCGATGAGGAAGCGGTTCTGCCCCGGCATCACGGAAAATTGCCCCTGCAATTCCAGCCAGTCGCGCATGTCTTTGGTGAACACGCCCCATTCCTGATGGTCCTCGAGCAAGTGGCGCACGCCATCGGCAAGGAAGGTGGAAAGCGGCATTTGGCCGCCCGCATAAGTGGGGATGAGCGGTTCTTTCGCGGGGGCGGGTTTGGCTTCGAGCATCATGTCGCGAATGCCGAGATATTCGAGCGTTTCCCCGGCGAAGAAGAAGGTGTTGCCCGGCTCCATGCCCATGGCGAAATGTTCTTCCACCTCGCCGATGATGCTGCCGCGCCCGCGCTTGCCGATGCGCTTCACTTTCAGTTTGCCGGACTCGACGATCACGCCGATATTCTGCCGATGCCGCTGGATGACCTGGCGCGAAGCGGGTTCGTAAAGCCCATCCGCATTCTTGATGAGGCGCTGGAAGCGCTCATAGGCCCGCAGCGTGTAGCCGCCATTGATGACGAAAGCGAACAGCTTCTCGAATTGTTCGCGGCTGACATGGCGATAGGGCCATGCGCTGGTGACGATGGGGTAGAGCCTATCCGCCGAAACCGGCGCGCTGCAAGCCGCGTTCATGATGCATTGGATGACGACGTCTTCCGTGCCCCGATCCGGCAAGTCACCATCAAGTTCGTCGCCCCTGATGGCGTTGATGGCGGCGCGGCATTCGAGCAGCTCGAACCGGTTTGCGGGCACGAGCAGCGCCTTGCTCGGCTCGTTCACTTTATGGTTCGAGCGGCCGACGCGCTGCAATAATCGACTGACGCCTTTGGGCGCGCCGACCTGAATGACCACATCCACATCGCCCCAATCGACGCCGAGTTCGAGCGCCGAGGTCGCGACAATCGCACGCAGTTTTCCGGCGGCCATCATGCTTGTGGTTTTGTGGCGCTTTTCCTTGGTGAGCGAGCTATGGTAAAGGCCAATGGGCAGCGCATTCTCGTTCACTTCCCAAAGCATTTGGAACAGCAATTCCGCCTGCGCGCGCGTGTTGACGAACACGATGGTCGTCTTTGCCGCTTCGATTTCGCGCATGATTTCGCCGACCGCATATTTCGCCATAAAGCCGGTATAGGGAATCTCTTCTTTGGTTTTCAGCAACGTCACTTTCGGCTTTTTGCCGGGCTTCGCTTTCACGATGCTGACCGGTTTGCCCGTGGGCCCGAGCCATGCGGCGAGCACATCGGGCGCGGCAACGGTGGCGGATAATCCGAAGCGCAAATGGTTGGGTGCAAGGGCCGATAACTGCGCGAGTGCGAGCGAAACGAGGTCGCCGCGCTTACCCGGCGCGAAGCTATGGATTTCATCGACGATGATAGATTTCAGGTCGCTGAACATGATCGGCGCTTCGGGGTAGGAGAGCAGCAACATCAGCGATTCAGGCGTGGTCAGCAGGATATTCGGCGGGCGCGTGCGCTGGCGTTTGCGGCGATGTGCGCTTGTATCGCCCGTGCGGCTTTCGACGGTGATCTTCAGGTCCATCGCGCGGATCGGCGTCATGAGGTTGCGTTCGATATCGTACGTTAATGCTTTGAGTGGTGAGATGTAGAGCGTGTGCAGGCCAGTGTGCTTTGCGCGGGTGAGGTCGATCAGGCTCGGCAGGAAGCCCGACAAGGTTTTCCCCGTCCCCGTCGGCGCGATCAGCAGCGTGGATTCCGCGCGCGCGAACTGCTCCACCATCGCTTTTTGATGCGGGAGGATCTTCCATCCATTGCTGGCGAACCAGCGGTTGAAGCTACTTGGAATGCGCGCCATCGGTCCTACATTAAATAAGGCGGAATAAAGGAGAAACAAGGAATGCACCCACGCCAGTGGATCGAGATCCGGCCCGAGGGCATCTATTGCAAACCGGGCGATTTCTACATCGACCCGACGCGTAGCGTGGCGCAGGCGGTGATTACGCACGGCCATGCGGACCATGCGCGCAGCGGGCATGGGCGCGTGGTCGCAACGCCTGAAACGATGGCGATCATGCGCGCGCGTTACGGCGAAACGCATGCGGAACATCAGCAGGAAGTGCCTTACAATATGCCGATTGAGATCAACGGCGTGAAGGTAAGTTTGCATCCGGCGGGCCATATCCTCGGCAGCGCGCAGGCGCGGCTGGAATACCAAGGCGGCAGCATCGTTTTTTCCGGCGATTATAAGCGCGCGGCGGACCCGACTTGCGCGCCGTTTCAGCCCGTGCCGTGCGACGTGTTCGTGACCGAAGCGACGTTCGCGCTGCCAGTGTTCGTGCATCCGCCGATCGAGGATGAAATCGCGAAATTGCTGCGCTCGCTGACGCAATTTCCGGAGCGCTGCCATGTGGTCGGCGTCTATGCGCTCGGCAAATGCCAGCGGGTGATTATGGAGCTGCGCAAGGCGGGCTATGAGGAAACGATTTATCTGCACGGCGCGATGGTGAAATTATGCGATGTATATCAAAAGCTCGGTGTTGAGCTCGGTGCGCTCGAACCAGTTACGAATGAAAACGCCAAGACACTCGCCGGAAAACTCGTGCTCTGTCCGCCCTCCGCCGTCGATGATCGCTGGTCGCGCAAATTGCCGGAGGCGCTCGCGGTCGCGGCTTCGGGGTGGATGCGCATCCGCGCGCGCGCCAAGCAATCCGGCATCGAATTGCCGCTGGTGATTTCCGATCACGCCGACTGGCCGGAGCTGATCCAGACGCTCGAGGATGTCGGCGCAAGCGAAGTGTGGGTCACGCATGGGCGCGACGATGCGCTGGTATATCAGGCGCAGTTGAACGGCTTTCGCGCGCAGGCGTTGCACCTCATCGGCTATGAGGATGACAGCGAATGAAACGCTTTTCCGCACTCCTCGAACGGCTCTATTACGAGCATAGCAACCTCGGCAAAGAGCGCTTGCTGCTCGATTATTTCCGCACCACGCCGGATCCGGATCGCGGGTACGCGCTCGCGATTATCGCCGATACGCTCGATTTGCCGAACTTCAAACGCGGCATGGTGCTCGACCTCATCCGCGCACGGACGGATCCGACTTTGTTCGAGATGAGCTACGATTATGTCGGCGAACTTTCCGAAACCGTTGCGCATTTATGGCCGGGCAAAGCGGGCGAGGGCGCGCAGTTGCCGTTGCTGCACCAGGTCGTCGAAAAATTGCGCAACACGCCGAAAACGCAACTGCCGGAATATGTCGCGGAGCTGCTGGATTGCATGACCTCGCCCGAGCGCTGGGCACTGCTGAAAGTTGGCAGCGGCAATCTGCGCATCGGCGTTTCGGCGCGGTTCATCAAGCAGGTGCTCGCGAAGATGGGCGGCCGCACCATTGAAGAAATCGAATCGGTATGGCATGGTGTGGAGCTGCCCTACACGAGCCTGTTCGCGTGGATCGAAGGCACGGTTGAGGCGCCGGAAATGAGCGAGCGCATTACGTTTACGCCGGTGATGCTCGCCCACCCACTCGAGGAAAAAGACTTTGCCAACATCACGCCCGATACTTACGCCGCCGAGTGGAAATACGACGGCATCCGCGTGCAATTGGTGAGCAACGAACGCGGCAAAGCCTTGTTCACCCGCACCGGCGACGATATCGGCCAGTCGTTTCCCGAAGTGCTCGAGCGCATGAATTTCCACGGCACGCTTGATGGCGAACTGGTCGTACAGCACGGCGAAACCATCGGCGCGTTCAACGAATTGCAGCAGCGTTTGGGCCGCAAAGCGCCGACGGCGAAGTTGATGCAAACGTACCCTACGGCCATCATCGCGTATGACATGCTGCGGCTGGAACATGAGGATATCCGCGTGTTACCGTATGCGGAGCGCCGCCGCTTGCTCGCGCTGATGCTCGAGGAAAAGAAACCCGAACGCATGACGCTTTCGCCAGAAGTGCCGTTCGTGCATGTCGAGGAATTGAACACCCATCGCGAAAGCCAGCTCGAAAACAAAGCCATCGAAGGGGTGATGCTGAAGCGCCGCGATTCGGCTTATGTCGCGGGCCGCCCGACCGGCCCATGGTATAAATGGAAAAACGAGCCGAAGCTCGTCGATGCGGTGCTGATGTATGCCCAGCGCGGCAGCGGCAAACGCTCGTCCTATTTTTCGGATTACACGTTCGGCCTCTGGCGCGACGACCAGTTACTGCCCATCGGCAAAGCCTATTTCGGCTTCACCGACGCGGAGTTGAAAGAGATCGACAAATGGGTGCGCCACCATGTCATCGCGACGTTTGGGCCGGTCGCGGAAGTCGATAAGGAACTCGTGTTCGAGGTCGCGTTCGATTCCGTCCATCGCAGCAAGCGCCATAAATCGGGTTTCGCGCTGCGCTTCCCGCGCATCAACCGCATCCGTTGGGACAAGCCAGCGAACGAGGCGGACCAGCTGACGATCCTTGAGACGATGATTGGTCCGCATTCGTAAAAAACAGCGACTATCCGGGTAAAAGAAAAGCCCCATAAAGGGCTTCAGCGCATGGATTGCATGATAGTTCAGGTGGTTGCGGGGGCCAGATTTGAACTGACGACCTTTAGGTTATGAGCCTAACGAGCTACCGGGCTGCTCCACCCCGCGTCACCAACTATCGGGCTTTTTGAAAGCCTCACGGAATATGGGAAAACCGTGGGATGTCCGATTACAGAGAAACGTTGCAGAAGTCTAGCGAAACCTGCGGGAGGCGGCGGGGACCAGGATTCAATGGGGCGGAAATGGCGGAATTGCTGGTGAAAATATAGTTAGGCGCGCGTGTTTATTCGCAAAGATCGGCATGGAGGGAACGAAAAAGGCCCACCCGCGAAGCCGCCGCGACGAACCGGTGGATTTCTGGCGCAAGGCGCGCTACATGGCTTTTAGAGCATCAATAATCGGAGGAAAATATGCATAAAATCGCGAAAAAATTGATCGTTTCAGCTGTTTTTTGCAGCGGATTCCTCGCGCCAGCGGCCCATGCGGCGCAGATGGACAGCCTCCTGGTTGCCGTCGAGGGCATCAAGGACGGCGGCAAAATCCCTGCCACCAATGCGCTTTGCGTGCCAACGAGCGACGGCAAAAGCAAGCCAGCCGAGGCGAACACGCGCCCCATCATCCGCTGGTCGGGCGCGCCGCGGGCGACGCATTCCTTCGCGGTGTTCGTGATCGACCCGGATGTGCCGGCGGATTTCAGCAATGCCGGGAAGGAAGGCAAAACCATCGCGGCGGAGGCGAAGCGCCAGAATTTCTTCCATTGGGGCGTGGTGGATATTCCGCGCGTGGTGCTGGAACTGCCGGGTGGGAAAAGCGACAACCCGCCAAGCGCGGGGCTGGAGCTGCCCAACAGCCTCGGCGCGAAGAATTATGTGCCGCGCCCCGGCGAATTCGGCGGCCCGTGCCCGCCATGGAACGATCAGCGCCTGCATCACTACCATTTCGTCGTGCTGGCGTTGGATGAAAACGCGCCGGTTTCCGACCCTTCCGCGCTCGACAGCGCCGACCCGGCGAACAGCGCCAACAACGCGAAGCAAACCTATGAGCGGCTGATGGCCAGCGGCCATGTGGTGGCGAAGGGCGAGGTGGTCGGCACCTATACGCTGAACCCGCACGGCGCGCGCTAATTGCGCGGTTGCCCGCTCGCGGCGATTTCGCTATGAGCGGGAGGGCGTGGAAGTGTGGCCGAGTGCCAGCCTCGCGGCGCTTGAGCAAAAGAAGAAACCACCCGGCTGGCCGGGTGGTGGGGATGGAAGTGTGGCCGAGTGGTTTAAGGCACTAGTCTTGAAAACTAGCGTGGGGCAACCCACCGTGAGTTCGAATCTCACCGCTTCCGCCAGTTTGTTCGAACATTATTATTTATTATTTACAGATGCTTAATTGTCCCAGTCACTGTAACGCTTAATTAAAGTTTGCTTGGTATACTTACAATTAGCGCTGGGTAATAGGAGCATTCATGTCTGAAGATATTGACCACGAAATTAAAGAAATGTTTTACGGCATGCTTTCTTCTGAAACAGGTCTAAGTGATATTAAAAGAAAGCCGGGTCTTGAAGAAGTTGAAATCAATATCACAGGGATTTTACCTTTAATTGCAGAAGGATTCGGTGAGCGACCACTATCTGCATTTATCGATGGTTTGGAAATTTGTGGATTCAAAAATTACAAAATCGATCGGCGCGATAATGGTGATGTTGCTTTTACGGCAATCGGCCGAAACGCCTTAAACTTATTAGCAGATAACGGCGTGAATTTTACCGGATGTTCCGCTTATCTTACCAATGTTGGCAAATTATTTTAGCTGTTAATGCAGTTTATACCAATGACGATGCTTCAAATTAAATCGCTCATGAAACAATATAATGTAAGCTCGCTTTTCTTTATTCTATCGAAAATCGTCAACTAAGTCCCGCCAGCCCTTAAAATTCAACGCCCCAATGAACATGCCCGCTCTTGCTATCGGGCGAACGGGCACTATTTCTTACAAGTATCATCAAGGAACCCTCGCATGGATAAAATTCCCGCGCATAGTTATACGACGTTCGAGACTGCGTGCGGCACATGTGCGATCGCCTGGAATGACGAAGGTATCACCTGTTTCCAGCTGGCGACGGATAATCCGAAAGACATCGAGCGCTGGCATCGGCGTCGTGTGCCGCAAGCGGTCCGTGGCGAGCCAAGCCCGATGGTCATGCAGGCTATCGATGCGGCGGTGCGCTATTTCAATCAGGAAGCGATCGATTTTTCGGAGATCCCGGTGGTGCTCGAAGGCCAGACGGATTCTTTCAAAAGCATTTACGAAGCGTTGCGTCGCGTGCCTTACGGCCAATCGACCACCTATGGCGCGCTGGCGCAAGAACTTGGGCTTGGCCGTGAAGGCGCGCGCGATGTGGGGGTGGCGATGTCGAAGAACCCGGTGCCGCTTATTATTCCCTGCCACCGGGTGTTGGCGGCTGGCGGGCAGCTCGGCGGATTCTCCGCGCCGGGGGGCGTGAACAATAAAATGCGTATGCTCGAGATCGAGGGCATTGCGTTGCCGCAGCCTAAAGTGAGCAAGGCGAAAGCAACGGAGCAGAACAGCTTCAATTTTTAAAGCAGGCCGAGTTTCGCTAATGCACGCCGCATTTCCTCCGGCACATCCGCGCCGCCTTGGCCTTTTTTGACATCCGGCGGTGCATCTTTTCCCTCAAAATAGCGCCAGCCCTGGAACGGGCGGTGCGGGCGCATGCGAACATGCACGAGTTCCTGGTCGTACACGATGCCGCAATGCGGGCCGGTATCGGTAGTGAGGTGCCGCAGTTCGAGAATTTTTTGCCGCCCGACGATGAAGCCGTTGATGACCCAATAGATCGAGCCGCCATCGAGCAGTTCCTCGGCGCGCTTTGGGAAATGGCGGGTGATATGCAGGAGAATTGGTTCTTCGCCGTCGCGGATTTTCTGCTTCAGGCGGTTTTGTTGGTATTCTTCCAAGTGCGCCATCGAATCGTGACCGACCCAGAGTTTGATAAGGTGGAGTGCCATGGTGAGTTCCGCTCAGGGGGGTGGCCGAAGCCACCCCGGTTGCCGTTAAATTTTGTAGGTGGCGATGGTGCTGTTGCCTTGCGTCGCCGGTTGGTCGGGGGTGACGATCAGGCCTTTCTTCAGGATAAAGCACCCCCAGCCGCGCGTTTCGCCGGTGATGATGATACAGAAAGCTTTGCGCGCGCGGCCGTAAAAATCCTGGCGCTTGATGGTGCCCATCTGCTTTTTCGCACCGATCGACGCTTCATAAGCGGCCTGCGCTTCTTGCTGCACCGCGGGCATTGCATCCGGCTTGCCATCGACCTGCATGCGCTCGACCGGGTGGGTGACGAACATGTGGTCGGTTTCGAGTACGGAAAGCACGGCTTGGAATGCACGCGCCGTGTCGGCTGCATCCATGCGCAGCAATTGGCCGTACGCGGTTTCTTTCGAGGCGGCGAGCGCGGGATAGTGCGCATCGACGATCACGACTTCATCGCCATGGCCCATCGAGCTGAGCGCGTGAAGGATTTCCGGGGTCAGCACGGGGTCAATTCCTTTTAACATAACATCCTCTTTTACGTTGGTGGTTTGATCGGGGAATGAAGCACCCCGGCACGCTCACCTTACCCGAGGTGGCGCACGGCAAGTCCGGCGGATGTGTCCCAAAATCCGAACCTCTTTGCGCGCGATTTCAACGGGCTGGCGGAACCGGACGATCGGACACGCCCTTGGGACTTGGTGCACGGCAAGAGAGCTATAACCGAACCATCGGCAGCGATTGTCGCCGCCCAAACGCAAGGAGAATAATATGAAAAACCGTATGCACATCCCAACCGTGGCCGATGCACCGGTCGCGTCGAAAAAAACATTGGAGATGATCGGTAGCCAACTCGGCTTTGTGCCGAACCTGCAACGCCTGATGGGCAATAGCCCGGTTGTGCTGAATGGCTGGTTCGACCTCTTTACCACATTCGGCGCGCTGCTCGACCTCAAAACCCGCACCGGCATCGCGCTCGCGGTTTCGGAGGTGAATGGCTGCAGCTACTGCCTCTCGGTGCATCATTATACGGCGATCAACATGGCCAAAATGGATAAAGCGGAAATCGTGCTGAACCGCACAGGCGAATCGGGCGACCCGAAACGCGCCGCCGCCATTCACTTCGCCCGCCAAGTCGTCGGCAAACGCGGCAAAGTGAGCAACGAGGAATTCCTCGCCGTGAAAAAAGCCGGTTACAGCGACAAGGAAATAATCGAGATCGTTGGCCTCTCGGTTCTCTTTCTGATGACCAATTTCATGAACAATGTGAACGACACGCAGGTCGACCTGCCGGAAGTGGTCGAGCCGAACCCGCTCAATGCTTTCTATGCCGACCCGAACGGCGACGGCCAGGGTTACAACGCCTACATCACCTGCGGCGTCGGGGGCTAACCACCTGCCGACAGATCGACAGGATAATAACATTCAAACCACGGAGATTCCCATGTACTCGACCCTTTTTGAAATCAAACCCAAAGCCAACCAGCTCGACGATTACCTCGATGCGACCATTCGCGGCGACGATCCGGCGAAAACCGGATATGCCAATTACAAAAGCCTGCAACGCCCGGGTGTCCTGCTGATGACCTGCGATTGGAATTCGCAGGAAGCCGCGACCGAGTGGCGCGAGCAAGAGCGTCAGGACCGGCTCTCGGATTACCGCATGCGCGTCGGCGAATTGTTGTTCGATAACCATGCCCCAAAAGGCAGCAAACTCAATAATATCCATTTCAACGAGCACATCGCCCCGCAAGGCATGATGATGACGCTGATCGAAGCCAAGCGGCCCGGCGAGTATCGCGAAACCACCAACCCGACATGGTGTGGGCAATATCTCGGCCTCGATATCTATTCCGGCGACATGCTGCTGGAATGGGATGTGTTCGAGTCGATCGTGCGTCCGGGCGAATTGGCGCTCACGCTTCTCTGGCCCGATTGCAAAGCAGTGCAGTATTTCGAGAAGGGCGAGGCAATGCTGCTCGATGACACAACGCACCGCACCCGCCATTTCCGCATCCTGAACGAGCACATCAAAAGCGATGGCAAAGCCGCGCTGGCGCTGCGTTCTTAACCTTATTCAATGGAGAACATCATGCACTCGCATTCTGAAGATCCGATCAAATACATCTACGATGCATGGCATCGCACCGTTACCGCGCGTGACGCCAAAGCGCTTGCGGAGCTTTATGCACCCGATGCAATTTTTGAAAGCCCCGCCGTGTTGGTCACGACCGGCAGCGGTATCCTGCGCGGCCGCGATGCGGTGAGGGACTATTTCGACCAATTCTTCGCGCAGGTCGGTGCTGGCATCAAAGAATGGTATCGGGATGGCCGTTACTACAGCAATGGCACGACGCTGGTGTGGGAATATCCGCGGGTTACCCCGTTTGGCGAACAGGCCGATATCGTTGAATTCATGGATACCGACGAGCAGGGGCTCATTACCCACCACCGGGTGTATTGGGGCTTTTACGGCTTCAAGAACAACCTTTCCTCGCCGCAGAAATAGGCTAAGAAGAGCAATGAGCTAAATCATGGAGAGCCCAATGGGAAATTATCCGCTTTATGCCGCATGGGCGTTCGTCACTGGCGCGATGGTCCCGGCGATGATGATTTTCAACGGCCATCTGGCGCGTAATGTCGGCAGCACGCAGGTTGCTTTTCCGATCCTGCTGTTTATCGGGTTCCTCACCTCGCTCCTGTTCTTCGCCATCACCCGGCCAACTCTACCTACATGGGAAACGATGACGACGATCTCGCCGCACTGCTATTTCGGCGGGTTCATGGTCGCATTCTACATGCTGAGCGTGACTTACCTCGCACCGCGCTTTGGTGTCGGCAATACGGTCATGTTCATCGTGTTGGCGCAATTATGCGTTTCGACCGCCGTGGACACATGGGGCCTGTTCGGCGCACAAATCCGCGCGCTTTCACCGATGCGTCTTATCGGGCTGCTCATTATCGTCGTTGGCGTGGTAACGACCCAGTTGGCCGCGACGGCTTCCGCGAAACCATGATTACGCTGGAAAATGTCAGTGCCGTTTACGCAGGCAGCCAGAAGCTAGCCCTCGACGGCGTGAACTTGCACGTGCCGACGCATGAAACCGTTACCATCCTTGGCGGTTCGGGTGCGGGTAAATCGACCGTGCTGAAAGCGATCCTGCGCCTCACCCCCATCACTTCCGGGCGCATCCTCATCAACGGCGAGGATTGCTCACGCATGGACCCGATCACGCTTCGGCGCACGATCGGCATGGTGTTCCAGGGCATCGGGCTTTTCCCGCACCTGACCGTGCGCGACAATGTCGGGCTCGTGCTGAAGCTCGCGGGCAGTAAGCCAAAACTTATCCGGTCGCGCGTCGAGGAAGTGCTGCAGCTTGTCGGCCTGCCCGCCGCGGAATACGCGCATCGCTACCCGCACCAGCTCTCTGGCGGGCAACAGCAACGCGTCGGCGTTGCGCGGGCGCTCGCCCCCAGCCCGTCGTACCTGCTGATGGACGAGCCGTTTGGCGCACTCGATGCGATTACCCGGCGCGCGTTGCAGGAAACAGTGAAAGAATTACGCCAAGCACTGAGCGTGACCATTCTTTTCGTGACGCATGATGTGATGGAGGCAGTGAGCCTGGGCGACCAGCTGGCGGTGATGGACCAAGGCAGGCTGCTGCAGGTCGGCAAAGTGCGGCAGCTGATGGATAAACCGGCAAGCCCGGCGGTGGAGGCACTGGTCGGTCGGCCGCTTTCCGAGCTGTCGAGTTTCGTCGCGGAGAGTATTGCATGATCCGGTTCATTGCCGAGCATTGGGAGGCGCTCCTGGCCCGCACGGCCGAACACCTCGCCATGGCGGGCACTGCGACATTGCTCGCGCTGCTCGTGGGTGTTGCGATTGCGATTGCCGTTTACCGCCGTGCAGCATTGCGTGTGCCGTTATTGGCCATCGCCGGTACGATCCAAACCATCCCCGGCATCGCGCTGCTTGTCATCATGATGGCGCTGTTCCACCGGCTTGGCAGCGTACCGGCCATCTCGACATTGTTTCTCTTTGCGCTCTTTCCGATCGTGCAAAGTGCCATCGTGGCATTGAACGGGCTTCCGCTCGTGCTGGAGGAGACCGCGCGTGGGCTCGGCATGACGCATGTGCAAATCCTGCGCTATGTGCGCCTGCCGCTCGCACTCCCGGCGATCATCGCGGGGTTTCGCATCGCGGTCGTGCAAACCATCGGCCTGGCGACGCTCGCGGCGTTTGTCGGCGCTGGCGGATTGGGGCAATTCATCAATCGCGGCCTGTTTCTTTCCGACACGAAACTGATCCTGCTAGGCGCAGTTCCGGCCGCGCTGATCGCGCTGATCGCCGACCAGCAAATCAGTTTGCTCGAGTTCGCCAACAAATCGGGACCGTCCCGTTTTGCCAGGCGCAGCGCATTCGGTCTATGGGCGGCATCCACGCTCGGCATCATCGCTTTTACGCTCCTGCATCTTGGCCATGCAGAAGCGTTCGACCGGCAAACGATCGTGGTCGGGTCCAAGAATTTTACCGAGCAGCTCATCATCGCTGAAATCGTTGCCGAGCGGATCGAGCAGGCGACGCCGTTCAAAGTGGAGCGGCGCTTTGGGCTTGGCGGCAGCACGATCCTGCATCAAGCCTTGGTGCAACACTCGGTCGATGTGGGGGTGGAATATAGTGGCACGGGCCTCACCGCGATTTTGCACCAGCCCGTTCCCGCCGACCGTTCGCATATCCTACCGCTGCTGCGCCAGCAGTACGGCGAGCGCTTCGGGCTGACATGGCTCGATCCGCTCGGCTTCAACAATGCCTATGGCCTCGGCGTGCGCGCCAACGATCCGCGCATGGCTAAAATCCTGACGATCAGCGATCTTGCAGCCTCGTCGTCGCAGCTCGCCGCTGCGTTCGATTTCGAGTTCGCCGAGCGACCGGATGGCTATGCCGGGCTGCAGAAAGTCTACGGGCTGCATTTCCGCGAGGTGCGCGATATGCACCCGGACCTGATGTACGACACGCTGAAGAACGGTCAAACCGATGTGATTTCGGCCTATACGACCGATGGCAGGCTGCAACGCGATCATGTCCGCATTTTGCGTGACGATAAAGCATTCCTGCCGCCTTACAACGCGTCGATCGTGGTCGCGCCCGACCTGTTGAAAAAATACCCGCCGCTCGCGCAAGCCTTGCAAAGCCTCTCTGGCACGCTGGATGATGCGACGATGCGTTCGCTGAACGAAGCGGTCGATTCCAAGCAGATGACGGTCGAGCAAGCTGCGCAATCTTTCCTGAGCAAACGATGAGCGATCAGCCCGAAACCGAAAAGCAGGAAGACCTGCACGAGCCGCTGAAGCGGCAAGTGACGATCTCTGCCGTGGGCGAGATGGTGGCGTTTACGCTGGCGATCGGCGCAGTCTATGTCTCCGAACGGATGATGCCCAAACAAACCGAGGCTTTCGTGCAGGAAATCGCTGGCCAGATGGCGAAATGGCGTGGTGCGAGTGTGGAATCGCAAAAGCTTTGCGCCAAGAAAATCCTCGATGTCGCGATCATGAACATGGCGGGTGCCACCGGTATGGCCGCGCAATTCGGTATCCGTCGCGCGCATCAAAAGGAAGAAGACAAAATGCCGCTATGGTACGAAGCCAGCAGGTTGCTCACCGGGCGCGTCGTCGGCACATTCACCGCGCTCAGCACGCTGGCTTTGATGGAAACGCGCGCACCGAAATGGATGCGGAAAATGGAGGGCAGCGTCTCGAAAGGAACGAATGATCGTTTCGGTGAACTGCTCGTCAGTAATTCGGTGCAAACCGTGGGCGCGATCGTCGGCAATGCCCCGGCGCAGCTGCTGTATGACCACTTAGTGAATCCGCCCCAAAAGGAACCTACTCGGTAAACATCACCGAGTTGTGTTTCGCACGGTATTCCGTGGGATCGAGGCCGTGCACTTCCTTGAAAGCGCGCACGAAGCTGGAGCGGCTGGCATAACCCGCGAGGCTCGCGATGCGCTCGACATTGTGATGGCTGGCGCGTAGTTGTTGGGCGGCTTGGCGCATGCGTAAATCGCGTAGCACAATCATCGGTGAGTTGCCGACCAGTTTGCTGAAGCGCGACATGAAAGCCGAACGGCTAAGGCACGCAGCTTCCGCCAGCGATTCGACGGTGTGGTTCGCGCCGGGGTCGGAGGCCATATCGGAAAAAGCACGCGCGATGCGTGGGTCGCTCAGGATGGCGAAACGCTCGACCCACAGATTGATCGAGTTCAGCGAGCGGCGGAGGATGGCGAGGATCACTTGTTTCAGTAGCGCGCCGCTCATCGCGCCGGATCCGACTTCCTGCGAAATGAGTTCCGACATCGCGGATTTGAGTTTGTCGTCGAGGCGATCGGCCACATCGAATTGCTCGATAATCGGCCCACCGAGGGCAGCGAACAGGTTGGTGGTCGCGCCATACGAGGCTTGGAAAAAGCCGCAAATGAGGGTGATCTCGGGGTCGTCCTCACCGGCTACCATACGGTTGACGCCATCGACCTGTTGGATGACGTCGCTCCACGGCACGGGTTTGATGGTGGAGTAATTTTTACTGCGGTGCTCAACTTCGATTTTGAAGGGCGTATCCGGCGGTACGATGATGAGTGTGTGCGGCGTAAGCGCAATCGGCGGATGGCCATCGATATAGGCTTTGCCGACACCTTCGATATTGTAATGCAACCCCGGTGCGCCAACGCCCCCGAGCTCGAGGCGGTGGCCAGGGCTGACCAGGCACTCCGACAGCGCCACGATAGTCACGTCGAGCGTGCTGAGCATATTGTTCAGGTCACCCGGCGCGATCCGCATGATCGGTTGGGTTGTATCCGCTGCTTTTTTCATTGCGCTGGCCATGCACGAAAACTAGCGGCTATCTTGGAGTTTTTCAAGGGTTATAGAGAGGAGCGAATAGCCGATGGTTAGGGCTTTTCGGACTTTCAGACACGTTACGCGGACCCTCTATTGCCACGATCACGTTAAGGTGCGTTCATGGCCAAAAGCCAGAAGCATTCTTGAACCACGCAAAATAGGAGTTTTTATGCCTGATCTCGCCCAAACCTTCCACCAACTGCATGACCCGAAAAACCCGCTGCTGCTCGCCAATGTGTGGGATGCGGGTAGCGCCCGCCTGTTCGAGTCGCTCGGCGCCAAAGCGATCGCCACCACCAGCGCTGGCGTCAGCTGGGCGCATGGGTATCCGGACGGCGACGCGATTCCGCTGGCGGATGTGGCCGCTGTCGCCAAGCACATCACCCGCATCGTGAAAATCCCGCTCTCGGTCGATTTTGAGGGCGGTTATTCGGACGATCCCGCGCAGGTCGGTGAAAATATCAAGCCCATCCTCGATGCCGGTGCGGTGGGCATCAACCTCGAAGACGGCACCGCGACGCCGGAACTGACGGCCGAGAAAATCGAGGCGGTGCGCAACACGGCGGCTAAAATGGGCATCGACCTGTATATCAATACCCGCACCGATGTGTACCTGCGCGAGCAAGTTGCCGCCGATCGCCGGGCCGATGAAACGATCGTGCGTGCTGCGATTTACCAAGATGCGGGCTCGAGCGGCTTGTTCGTTCCGGCACTCACCAACCCGGCGGAGATCAGAAAGATTGCCAGCAAAATCGCCATGCCGCTCAATGTGTTGGCGTGGCCGGGGTTGGAGGATGCGAAAACGCTCAGCCAATACGGTGTCGCGCGCGTCAGTGCCGGTTCGGGCATTCCGCAAGTGCTGTGGAAACATGCGCAGGATTTAGCGGAGAATTTTTTACGCAGCGGAGGTAGCAAACCTTTTACCGAGAACTATATGAGTCATGCGAAGCTGCAGCAACTTTTCGTCGCCGCGTAGAGAAAGGAACCAAAAAATGACCTACTACATGAAAAGAATGGAATCGCCGGTTGGCAAAATTAAGCTAGTGGCGACGGATCAAGGCCTTGCCGCCGTGCTTTGGGAAAACGACAACCCGAAGCGGGTGCGCCTGGATCCGATCGTGGAAGTGGACGACCACCCGATCCTCGCCAAAGCCGAGAAGCAGCTCGCCAAATATTTCGATGGCAAGCTGGAGAAGTTCGACTTGCCGCTCGATATGGCGGGCACGCCGTTCCAGCAAAAAGTCTGGAAGGCGCTACTTACCATCCCTTTTGGCCAGACACGCACTTACAGCCAAGTGGCGCGGCAGATCGGCCATCCTAAAGCGGTGCGGGCGGTGGGTGCGGCGAATGGTAAGAACCCTATCGCCATCATCGCCCCGTGCCATCGGGTGATCGGGACCAATGGCAAGCTCACCGGCTTTGCCGGGGGCTTAGGGGCCAAGGAACTTCTCCTCGGCATCGAACATAACCACGACTTCAAGCCTGAAAAAGCCGCTTAGTTCCAACGACTCCCCACTGAAAGGCCCGGTCTCATCGCCGGGCCTTTTTGTTTGAGACTTTAAGACACATCCGCCGGAACTTTTGCACCTGCCATTTCCTAAAGTGATGCCAATGCTGCTGCGCAACGCGGGGCAGCAAGCAACCACGAGCAAAGGAGATTGTATGGACCTCGTAACCATGGCCGCCAGCGGCCACTTCACCAAAGCATTCCAACCCGAAAAGAAAATCCCGCAAAGCGACATCGAAACGCTGCTCGCATTCATGTATTCGATCCCGGCCTCGGTGAACGTGCAGCCGTACCATTATATCGTCATCAGCTCCGAAGCGGGCAAACAGCGCATCGTGAAGGACATGAAGGGCGGTGCGGAGATGAACATCCCAAAAGTGCGCGACACGTCGCACACCATCATTTTCTGCACGCGCCTCGATGTGCCGGAAGGCCATATGCAACGCATCCACGAACTGGAGCTGCAGCACGGCCGTTTCCGCCCGCAAGATATCGAGCGCTGGACCGAGGTTGCCGATGGCTTTGTTGCATTTCGCCGCAATGGCCTCAAAGACCTGTTCCACTGGATGGAAAAGCAAACCTACATGGCGCTCGGCATGACGCTGATGGCCGCGAACATGCTCGACATCAACGTTTCACCGCTTGAAGGGTTCGATAAAGCAGCGGTCGATAAGGAATTCGGCCTGACCGAAAAAGGCTTCACCAGCACGGTGCTGCTCGGTCTTGGCTACCGCGACGTGCCGCATGATTTCCTCGTGAACTTGCCGAAATCACGCTTGCCGAAGAACGAAATCTTCGAGTTCATCGACTAATCCACTCTCTAAATCACGGAGATTATTTTCTACGAAAGGCCCGCGCACAATGGAGGAGACGAGTAAGAAGATTCCGACACGCCATCAAAGTAGGCCGAGGGTTGCCAGCTCGCGCCGCAAGGTTTCAGGCATGTCGGCCTCGCCGCTGTTCTTCGCCAGATCGCGCGGCGCGTCTTTCGGGTCGAAATAGCGCCAGCCCTGAAAAGGCCGGTGCTGGCGCGGCACGACACGGATCATTTCCGGATCGTAGACGAGGCCGCAATGCGGGCCGTCATCGAGGGTGAGGGGGCGCAATTCGATCAGCCGTTGGCGCGCGCAAAGCCAGCCTTTGATGACCCAGTAGATCGAGCCGCCATCAAGCACTTCGGCAGCGCGCTTGGGCATGTGGCGGGTGATGTGCATCAGTTCCGGCGTGGCTTTTTGGCGCTTCAGTTCTTTCAGGCGACGCGTTTGCCAATCGACCAGATCGGTGAGCGATTCCGGGCCGACGGACAGTTTGATGAGATGCACAGTCATGGATTTCGCTTCTGGAAACGATTGCTATGAAGTGCATATAGGGCGCTGATAGCGCTTTGCCAGTGTTGCCTTGTTTTTTAAAATGCCTACACTTGGCGCATGAAAACGAGCAGCTTTTATCTGTATCACGGGCCGGGGCGCATCGCGATTTCCCGCACGGTGCCGAAACATATTTCAGGCTTCCAGCGTTACCCCGCGCTCGCGCCCGGAAAATGGCTGTTCGACGAAACCTTCGTCGGTGATTATGCGCAGCGCTACCGCGAGGAAATCCTCGCCCCGCTCGACGCGCAGAAAGTATGGGACGAACTGCATGCCCTCGCCGGAAACGACGAGCCGGTGCTGCTCTGCCACGAGCATTTGCAAAAGCCCGGCGAACAATGCCACCGCCGTTTGGTTGCGCAATGGTTCGCCGAGAAACTCGGTGTGGAAGTCGCAGAAATGCCCATCGTGCCGCGCGCAAAAAAGCCGGATCCCCAGCTCGATTTGTTGGCGCTGCTGTAAAAAAACCGGCGCCACTCAGGGGGAAGCGACGCCGGTTTCAGTGAGAACGGAGATGCGCCGTTACGCGGCCGAGGAGTGGCGTTGCTCACGCGATTCGTTTTCGACTTTGCCGTTCATGTATTGCAGCACGCCGTAGAGATGGCGGTGCAGGTCGCCGGGCATGCGGCCGGTGATGAACTGGCCGTCTTCGACCAGCGCTTCATCGACGAAAATGCCGCCTGCTTCTTTCAGTTCGGTGGCGACTTCCGGCCAGCACGCCATTTCCTTGCCGCGCACGAGTTCGGCGGAAATCAGCACTTGCGGCCCGTGGCAAATGGCGGCGATGGGCTTGCCGCTGCGCGCGAATTCCTTGACGAATTTCAGCACCGCCTCGTTCTTGCGCAACTCCGCGGGTGCTTTGCCGCCGGGAATGTAGAGCAGGTCATAATCCGCCGCGCGCACTTCGTTGATGGCCTTGGTATCGTTCAGGCCGAGGCCATGTTTCGCCTCGAATTTGCCGCCTTTGGGCGTCACCACATCCACCTGATAGCCCGCTTCGGTGAGGCGGTAATAGGGATAGAAAAATTCCGTATCCTCCGTTTTATCGGCGGTAAGGATGATGACTTTCTCGCTCTTGCGCAGGCGCTCGGGGATGGGTGCCACGGCATGCGTGTCGCGTTCATGGTCTTTCGCTGCAAAAATATTCATAACTTCTCCTAAAGGGTTGATGGTGGAAATTGGCCGCATTCGCCATGTTGGATTCTATTCGGCCTTCAAGTGATCCAGATGCGCTTTGTGTTTTTTGAGCGTTGGCAGCGTGTCGCCCGCGAATTGTTTCAGCGCGGCATCGTGGCCGTTTTTGGCGTAGTTGCCGAACAGGCCGATTGCTTCGTTATGCGCATCCGACTGCATGGCGATATACTGGCGGTCGAACGCGGCATCCGGCGCGGATTCAAGCTTGCTCAGCATTTTTTGATGCTTGTCGTCGAGCCCTTCGGCGGGTTGCGCGTGCGAAGCGGAATGGTCGAGCACGTCGCTCAGTTTGGTTGCGGTGTCGCTATGGTCATCGACCATGTGCTGCGCGAAGCTTTTCACCGCGTCGCTGTGCGAACGGTCGAGCGCGAGCTGGCTGGATTCGATTTCGAACTCGTTGCCGACCGAGGCTTTGGTGACAAATTCCTGCGCGGAAAGCATTTTGCCATGCGCGTAAACGGGCGCGGAGGCAAGGGCGGTGAGCATGCTGGCGGTGAGGGCGAGGTGGCGAAGTTTCATGGTGTTCTCCGTGGTTTTTGTGGATACGATGGATGAAAAGATGCGGGTGTATTAGTAGGTGCTGGGCGGGTCGCTGCAGGGGAAGCTGTCTTCGATCATCTGGTCGATCTGGCGGGCATTCAAACGCGCACGCAGTTTGCAATCACGGTAGGCTTGCGTTTTTTCCCGCGCGCTGACGATGAAAACGCTGGCGAGCAGGCCAAGCGAGGTCAGTAATTGGTAGGCAGCAAGTTTCATTTTATTCTCCCGTGAAAAATATTTCGAGCGGCCGCGGATGGTGGCTTGCAGTCATGAGGTGGCAATGGCCGCGGATTTTTTTAGCGGCGGTTATCTGGCGCCGCGCCGGGAATTTCGGCGTGTGCAGCCATTGCGTAAGCAGGCTCGACATCGGTTTTTGCGGGCGCGTATGCACTACCTCGCCAGCTACGATGATATTCGCGGGGCGCGTCACTAATGCCAGTGGCAGCTGTTGTTTTTTATGTGCCATGCTGCCTCCTATTCGTGGCTATCGCGGCTGATGCGCTGGCCTTCGCTGTCGCGATTGGGCGTCGCGCTGCCGCGGTAATCGTGCTGGAAGTCGCTGCGCTGGTCGCGGCGGCTTTGGTTGCTGTAAGCGCGCTCCGTGCGGGCGTGGGATTTGGGCGATTTGGGCGTTGGCATAGGTAGCTCCGTCGAGCGCCGCGCTGGGTGGCAGCGGCTGGTGTTTTCGGTGATTGCACGCTACCGCCGCCCCCATCAGTTTGCTGTAGGGGGATTTTGCGATGAAATAAGGAACGCATCATGACGCGCCACGGCTCGTATTTTGATACGTGGCGCCCTATATGGATTTGCGATCGCTTGTAAAATTCCTAAGGAAGAAACGCATGAAGCCATTGCCCGGATTTATCACGCCCACCTCGGAAGCCAAGGCGCGTGCGGTGCAGGAATCGCTGCGGGGGAAGCTGTGGTTACAGGACGAGTTTGCGAAGCTCGACCTCATCGCCGGGGTGGATGTGGGCTATGACGTGGTGCGCAATCTCGCCCATGCGTCGATTGTGACGATGCATCCGAAGGAGCTGAAACCCGTCGAGCAGGTGCAGGTTTTTACGCCGGTGGAATTTCCTTACATTCCGGGCCTGCTGGCGTTTCGCGAAATCCCGGCGCTGCTGGCGGCATTGCACGAACTGAAATCAACGCCAGACCTGCTGATGGTAGACGGGCAGGGGATTGCCCACCCGCGCCGCATGGGCATTGCCGCGCATCTGGGCGTGTTGCTCGACTGGCCGACGATTGGCGTGGCGAAATCGCGCCTCACGGGCAAGTTCGAGATGCCGGGGCCGAACAAGGGCGACCACACGCCACTGATGGCGGGGAAAGAACAAATCGGTGTGGTGCTGCGCAGCCGGGATAATGTGAACCCGCTGTTCATTTCACCGGGCCATCGCGTATCCATGGAAACGGCGCTATCGCTCACGCTGCAATGCCTGACGCGCTATCGCTTGCCGGAACCGACGCGCATGGCGGATAAATTCTCGAAAGTCAAACCGGCGCCGACGGGCAGTTTGCTGTAGAGCAGCAGCGCGGCGGTGAAGAGGGCGAGCACGCTCATATCAATGCTCCCGCACCGAACTGGTGACGACACCCCAAATGGTCACGCCTGTTTCCGGGTTCACGGGAATCGGCGAATATTCCGGGTTCGCGGGCATGAGGTAGGTGCGGCCCTGCTTCATGATGAGGAATTTTACGGTCAACGCCCCATCCACCGCGGCGATGACGATTTTGCCGTGCTTGGGCGTCGCCCCACGATCGACCACCAATAAATCGCCGTCGCGGATATTGGCATCCACCATCGAATCCCCCGCCGCGCGAACGAGGAAAGTTTCCTCCGGCTTACGCACGAGGTGGCTGTTCAAATCCATCCGGCTTTCGATATGGTCGTCCGCAAAGGCGGGGGAGCCAGCTTGCACCGTGGCGCTGTAAAGCGGCAGTTTGAGTGCTTTGTTTTCGACGAATTTGATAACATCCGCCACCATGCTGGCGGGGATGCGCACGCGCTCGGTGATTTCGCCAAAGCGGCCCGTGCCTTTCGGGCGGCCCGCGCCGCTGCGTTTGCCGCCATGGGCTTTGCTGGTTGCTTGCTTGGTTGCCGTTTTCATCACGATCTCCCGTTTTTGTCCCGGAAATCAAGATGCACAAATGGGCGAGCTTCGTCAAGCGCTTTAGTGAAGCGAAGGCTGGCCGCGCTTATTGCGGGTTGGCGAGTTGCTTTTGCATCGCCGCGATGACGCCGCGCAGGCCCGAACTTGCGGCGAGCGTGCCGAATTCCGAACGCTCGGAGGTGATGAGGCTCACGCCCTCGACCTTGATGTCATGCACGAGGCATTTGCCACTCGCTTGGTCGAGCAGATAATCGACATGCACATCATCGTCGCCCTTGCGTGAGATCAGCGTTTTCGCCTCGAACGTGCCCGCATCTTTCGGGGTGAGGGAGAGGATACGGATATTTTCGACATTGTAGCCGTCCTCCTCATCGAATTTCGAGATGTAGATGAGGGTGAGGTATTTGCGGTAGGCGCTCAGGAATTCCTGCTGGTCGGCGGCGCTTGCAGCGGCCCAGTAGCGGCCCATGACGAATTTGCCGATCCAGTCCGTATCGACGCCTTGATCGAACAGCGCGGAAAGCTTCGCGCGTTTTTGTGCAACGTTCGTGGTGGTGTCGTGGAACACATCGATGGTGCGTTTGGTCATGATGGGGGCGAACTGGTCACAGGCGGCGGGCACGCTGTCATCCGCCGTGGCACTGGTGGCGAAGAGGGCGTAGGCAAGGGCGGCGATACAAAATTTCTTCATGACAAACTCCTCTTATTGGAATGCCTGGTGCTGCAAATAGGCGGCGCGGCTGGCGCTGTAAGGCTCAAGCGATTCATAATAGAACTGGTCGATGACGTCCTTGTCGTCGTCGCGCTCGGCGATGGCGGACACGCCCATTTCGGCAATGGATTCCGGCGTGGTCAGCACGAAATCCATCGGGTCGGTGAACCAATCGACGACATAACCCACCGTGCCGCGCACGTCGCTCGGGCCCGCGAGCGGTACCACGACATACGGGCCGGTATCGACGCCGTAGCGGCCGAGGGTTTTGCTGAAGCCCTGATCGTTATATTTCAGGCCGTTCTCGCCCGCGAAATCACGTAAACCCCCGAGGCCGAACGTCGAGTTCAGGATGAAGCGGAACAGCGACGTGCCGCCCGCTTGGAAATCAAGCTGCAGGAAGCTGTTGAGCGTGTTTTGCGGCTCGGTCAGGTTGGTCAGGAAATTGCCGATGCCGTAGCGCACCACGTCCGGCAGATAATGGTAACCTTGTGACACAGGGCGAATGACGTAACGATCTGCCTCGACGTTGAAATCGAAAATCGGGCGGTTGATGCTTTCCCACGGGTCGCGCGCGGCGAATTCGTCGTCCGGGTTCTGCGGCGCGGTGCTGCAGGCGGCGAGCAATAGTAGGGCAAAAAGACCGAGGCGGCGTTTCATAAATCGAGCGTGCGTTACTTTCTGTCGGGGGCCGTGAAGGCGTGGAACGTCAAGGGCAAGCTTCTGCTCATAAGCAAGAATCACCCAAGATGCAATGGCTTAAAAACGGGCCGATTACGCTATATTTATGGATTCTTATCCGCAACTTAAGCGGTGGCGACGGCGTGGCGCGCGAAGAAATCCGTGGTCATGGCCGCCACTTTGCGGTGGTGCTTATCGACATGGATCATGTGGTAGCTGTCTTCGATGAAATGCAGTTCGTGCGGCGCTTTGATGCCGCGCGCGAGGATTTTGGCATTGCGCGGGCTGCTGAGGTCATCCTCGCTGGCATGGAGGATGAGCGCCGGTTGCGTGAGTTTCGGCAGCGATTGCTTCAGCACATCGCCAAGGCGTAGCATTTGCAGCAGGCTGAGCGCTGGGAACTGGTCGATCACGCCTTCGGTTTCGCTACCGGCCATGTATTCGCGCATGCGTGCGTCTTTGATGCCGAGGCTCTCGGTTTCCGGGTAGGTCATATGCCGCCACCAGGGGAATTTCAGCATCAGCGGCAGGCCGAGCGGCGCGAGCTTGTAATACCACGGCACATTCCAGCCATCGTAACGGAAACAGGTGGAGTAAATCGCGGTGGATTGGATGAGGTCTGGGCGCTGGTTGGCGGCGAGCATGCCAAGCTTGCCGCCGACGCAAATGCCCGCGGTCGAAACGCTCGACACGGTTTTGCGGAATTCCGCGGCGGCGTCGACCACGCTTTTCAGCCAGTCCTGCCAGCCGGTTTGGATGAGCGTTGCGACATCTACCCCGTGGCCCGCGAGCAGCGGCGCATAGACGCTGTAGCCTTGCCGATGCATCTGGCGGGCGACGAGCTTCATCTCCGCCGGGATGCCGGTGAGGCCGTGGATCAGCAGGATGCCTTTGCCATTCGTGCCTTCGAGATGAAAGCTATACGGGTCGTTCAGTTGCATGGATTAGCGTTTTGCCGCGCGCGTGAACAATTGGTCGAGGATCACCATCGCAAGGTCGATCTCCTCGCGCGTGATGAGCAGGTTCGGCGCGAAGGTGATGACGTTTTTGTAATAGCCGCCCACATCCAGCACGAGGCCGTATTTCTTGCCGTTGACGACCACGTCGCCCTTCATGCCTTCCTCGGCGATCCAGTCGAGGGTGGCTTTATCCGGCGTGAAGCCATCGTCCTTACACACTTCCGCGCGCAGGGCGAGGCCGAGGCCATCCACATCGCCGATGACTTTGTGTTTTTTCTGCAGTTGCTTCAGGCAATCGAGGAAATAAGCGCCTTTTTCGGTGATGGATTTCTCGAAATCTTCTTCCTCGAACATGCGCATGGCTTCGAGCGCGACGCTCGTTCCCATCGGGTTGCTGGCGAAGGTCGAATGCGTCGAGCCGGGCGGGAAGATTTTCGGGTTGATCATGTCCTCGCGCGCCCAGATGCCCGACAGTGGGTTCAGGCCGTTGGTGATCGCCTTGCCGAACACCAGCACATCCGGCTTCACGCCGAAATGCTCGATGCTCCACATTTTGCCGGTGCGCCAGACGCCCATCTGGATTTCATCGACCACGAGCAGGATACCGTACTGGTCGAGGATTTTCTTGAGGCCGGTGAAGAAATTCATCGGCGGGATGACGTAGCCGCCCGTGCCCTGGATCGGCTCGATGTAGAAGGCGGCGTATTCGGCTTGCCCCGTTTTCACGTCGAGCACGCCGTTATATTCCGTCTCGAACAGGCGGGCGAATTTCGCAACGCATTGCTCGCCGTATTCTTCCTTGCTCATGCCTTTGGGGCCGCGAAAATGGTAGGGGAATTCGATGAACTGCGCGCGGTCGCCGAAATGGCCGTAACGGCGGCGGTAGCGGTAGCTCGAGGTGATCGCCGAGGCGCCGAGCGTGCGGCCATGGTAGCCGCCCTCGAACGCGAACATCAGCTGTTTGCCGCCGGTAAAGTTGCGCACGAGCTTCAGCGAATCCTCGACTGCCTGCGCGCCGCCCACGTTGAAATGCACGCGGCCTTTGGTGCCCCATTTGCGTTCCGCATCCTGTGCGATTTTGGCAGCGAGTTCGACCTTCTCACGGTGCAAATATTGCGAGGCGACCTGCGGCAGCGTATCGAGCTGTTTATGCGCGGCAGCGTTCAGGCGCGGATTCTTGTAGCCGAAATTCACCGCCGAATACCACATTTGCAGGTCGAGGAACGGCGTGCCGCTCTCGTCATACATATAGCTGCCCTCGCAGCCGGTGAAGAATTTCGGTTGCTCCATGTAATGGACCGTATCGCCGAAAGAGCAGTAGGTTTCTTCGAGCTTGCGCAGCTCGGCTTCGCTCAGTTGGGCGGTGTCGGCAGGTTTGAGGGCGAGATTGTTTTTCACGTAAACGACTTTCTTTTACTGTTGGGTGGAAAATTAAGCGATGGCGAATTGGGCATTGCCCGCGCGTTTGCGCAGTGGCAGCAGCTCGCTTTCGAGGTTGGCGGCGACATCGAAGAAGGTGGTGTAGGCAGTGTAGTCGATGCCTTGCTCGTCGCAGAAGGTCGCGAGTTTGCCTTTGGCGAACACCAGCTCCGGTTTGTTCGATACGCAGAAATCCGATTGCCCGTCGCCGACGAACACACGTTTGCCGAAGCTGCCGCCGACCGCGCGGCATTTGCACACACCGGCCGTGCAATCGCCAGCGCTGAACGGGGAGGAGAGTTTATAGGTCGTCGCGCCGTCGGCATTTTGTGCAATTTCGAGATGGTTGGCGAGGATCGGCAGCACCGGCAGATGGTGACGCGCGAGGATGCGGGCGATGAAATAATCGACCCCATCGCTGATGATGGTGAGCGGGATGTTCTGTGTCTGGCACAGGCGCACGAAGCTCACGAACCCGGCATCGATCTCGATGCTGTCGAGCGCTTCGTCAAGCTCCGCTTTGCTCGCACCGATCAGCGGGATTTGGCGCTGCATGCATTCCGCCGAGCCGATTTTCCCGGCTTTCCACTCATCCTCGATGGTCAGCCAATGGGTATCGGCAAAGCGGTTGAGCATGATATCGGTGACGTCGCCGATGGAAATCGTGCCGTCGAAATCGCAGAAAATTTGCATGTAAGGAATACTCCGTTGCTACGTTGGCCCGCTATAGCAAGCCAAGCTGACCGGAATCTGATGAAACCGATTAAATTGTCTCGACCGTGTTAAAATAAAGCCGGACACTTAAGCCTGTGGCTTTTTCGCGGCTTTTGAGCGCGATCTCGACCTGTAACAAATCCGCGATATGTTTGACGATGGCAAGGCCGAGGCCGCTGCCGGGGGCGAGGTGTTCCTCGCTGCGGTAGAAGCGGTCAAACACGCGGTCATGCTCGCTTTCCGGGATGCCGGGGCCCGTGTCGCTGATGGAAATTTCGACGCGCCCTTCGACGAACGCGACCTTTACGCGGATGCGGCCACCCTCGGGCGTGTATTTGATCGCATTGTCGAGCAAATTACCGATCATCGTATGCAGCAAATCTTCTTGTGTGAGGATGACGGCGGCTTCATCGCCTTTGAGCGTCAATTCGATGCGTTTTTGCAACGCGAGCGGCACATATTCCTTGATGACGTTGCGCAGCGATTTACTGACATTGAGTGTCTGGAATGCTTTGAGTTGGTATTTCAGGCGGCTGAGCAGCAGCATTTGATCGACGAGCCGCGCCGCGCGCGACACACCGCCCGCGAGGTCTTCGAGCGTCGCCATGCGCTCCGCCTCGCTGGTGGCGGACAGCGCGACCTGCGCCTGGATGCTGAGCGCGGCGAGCGGCGTGCGCAGTTCATGCGCCGCGTTATCCATGAACACGCGCTCGTGCTCGGCGGCGGCTTCGAGCTTGCCGAGGAGCTGGTTCAGCCCTTCGGCGAGGGGCGTCAATTCCACCGGCACGTATTCAGCGCTGAGGCGCGAAAGATCGTTCGGCGAGCGTTTTTTGATGGCGATGGTGAAGCGCCGCAGGTCGACCAAACCGAGATGCACGCCGCGCCAGATCAGCACGCCGATGACGGGCAGCACGAGCATCAGCGGCCAGAGCAGCCCTTCGGAAATGCGCAGGATCAAATCGCTGCGCGCTTCGATGCGCTCGGCCACTTCCACCACCGTATGTTCTTCCGGCACGTGCAATGTATAGCTGCGCCATTTCTCGCCGTCCGTGCGGAAGCTGGTGAAACCTTCGGGCCCCGGCGGTTCGCTCGCGGGCCGCGCATTGTCAGACTCGATGAGGATCTTGCCGTTCTTGATGACGCGGAAAGACCGCCACTGCGCGTATTCATCGAGCGCGGACGGGTCCATGTCGTCAAGGTCGATGCTTTGCGTGCCCATCTGGATGGTCGGGTGGTCGACCTTGTAATCGCGGTTGAGCAGCCACAGCACGTTCGCTGCGGTGATGAGTTCGGAGTCGTAGACTTCGCCGATTTCCTCGCGCGCGCTGTAATAGCCCGCACCGGCGATGGCGACCATGGCGAGCACGATCGGCAGGATGAGCTTTTTCAACAATTGCGCGCGCAGTGAATGCGTTTTCATGCCTCTACCATATAACCGACACCGCGGATGGTGGTGATGAAGGCGCGACCGAGTTTTTTGCGCAGCGCATAGATCGCGGTTTCGACTGTGTTGCTTTCGATATCCTCCGCCGCGTCGTAGATATTTTCCTCGATCTCGGCCTTGCTCAGCACTTTACCGGCATGCTGCATCAGCAGCGCCAGCACGCGGTATTCTTTGGCGGCGAGCTTGACGAGCTCACCCTGCTGCTGCACCACGCGCGCGGCCGTGTCGAGCGCGACATCCTTGCAAGTAATGACCGACATGGCCCGCCCCTTGCTGCGGCGGATGATGGCGCGCGTGCGGGCGATGAGTTCTTTCAACTCGAACGGTTTGACGAGGTAATCGTCCGCGCCGAGGTCGAGCCCCTCGACGCGCTGCTCCACGCCGTCGCGCGCGGTCATGATGATGACGGGCGTGTCCTTCGCCGATTGGCGCATGCGCTTGAGCACGGTGAGGCCGGACAGTTTCGGCAGGTTGATGTCGAGGATCACTGCGCTGTAATCGCCGGTATCGAGCGCGAGGAGGGCGGCTTCGCCATCCACCACCCAATCGACCACGAAATCGGATTGGCGCAAGCCCGCCTCGAGGGCTTTGCCGAGCATGGTGTCGTCTTCAACGAGGAGTAAGCGCATGGGGGGCCGATCAGCTGCGAAATGCGGGGGAGTTTAGCGCCAATCCTTTCTCGCGGCGAGAACAATTCCCAAGCTGAGAATTTTTTCGAGAAATGCCGCGCATTTTAGCGATTAAAATCATTGTTAATCAATAGATTGAAGCTCGGCAAACATTGGCACGCGCCTTGCGATTCTATAGGGCATGGAAGCCGTTTTCCTACGCCAGCATGACGCTTCACTCCCGAAGCGGGCTGTCCCCCCAAGACTGGCGGGAAAAACGGTTTGTAAGACCGCCTCGCGGCCCGTCCCCCCACAGTGCCGCGGGCGGTCTTACAGCCAACCATAAGAGCATGAAATTGCCTGAAGGAGTTAGAGTATGTGTGCCACCTCGCTGGGTTATTATCGTCCGACAAAAACCCCCTCCGGCTATGTCCGCCAGCAATTGGTTTTCCTGCTGGGCGGGCAAGCCTACGGCATCGACCTTGCGCAGGTGCGCGAGTTCAAAATCTGGGCGGAAACGGATCGCCTCGTCGATGCTAACGACCCGTTGCGCGGCATCATGGACCTGCGCGGGCAGGCAGTGCCGGTCTATGATTTGAACAAGCCGTTTCACGGCACCCCGACCTTGATCGGCGATTCGCATATCGTCATCGTACTGGAAGTCGAACAACAGGTAATCGGCCTTGCGGTCGATACGCTGAGCGACCTCATCGAACTGGGCAGCAACGACATCGCCTCGCTGCCCAACCATGAAGCGGGCAAGGGCCAGTCTTTCGTCAGTGGCGTCGTGCATCGCGACGGGAAAATGATCGCGCTGCTCGATGTGAGCAGCCTCGTTACCTGCAACACCACGCATTAGGTTTTTATGCCGCCTATTTCCGTCATGATCGTCGATGAATCCGCGCCGATGCGCCAGATGCTGACCCACATGCTGTCGGGCGATTTGTCGATCATGGTGGTCGCAACCGCGGAAGAAGCGCAGGACATCGAAACAAAAATCGCAACGCTGCAACCGAAAGTGCTCGTCATGGATAGCGCGATGGCTAAGACAAGTAGTCTTGGTTTGATCGATAAAATATGCGCAGGCCATGCAGTGCCGATCATTGCCCTCGTGCCTCCCGGGCCACAAGGCGCGCCAATCGCAAGGCGTGCGCTGGAAGCGGGGGCGTTCGACTGCCTCGAACGGCCGGAGGCGGTGGCGGATATACGCGACCTGCTCGCGATCGAACAGCGCTTGCGGGCGATGGTGCGCGCGGCAGCGGGAAGCAAACCGCCGATAAAATAAGCCCGCTAATTTTTTACGCGCTTGTAAAGTGTCGACTGGCCAATGCCGAGCGCGGCGGCGGTTTTGCCGATATGCGTATCGAAATGCGCGAGCATGCGCTGGATGACTTCGCGCTCGATTATTGCCATGGTTTTCGGCTCGCCGCTGACGGAGAATAAACTCACCACATCCCCCTGTGCGCTGTTCACGAGCGGCGGCACGCCACCGATCCAGCGCGTGAATGCATGCGCGGAGAGTTTATCCGTATCGCTCATCAACGCCGCGCGGTGCAGCAAATGCTGCAGCTCGCGCACATTGCCCGGCCATTCCTGCCGTGCGAGCCAGGCTTTGGCCTCGTCGCTCAGCAGCAGATGCGGGCGCTGCTCGGTCGTCGCGATGCGCTTGAGTAAATGTTCGGCGAGCGGCACGATGTCGGCACGGCGCTCACGCAAGGTGGGAATATGAATCGGGAAGCCTTGCAGGCGGTAGAATAAATCCTCGCGGAATTTGCCCTCGCGCACGCGCTGCTCGAGGGTGTGGTTCGTCGCCGAAATGACGCGCACATTCACCTTCACTGTTTTGCTGCTGCCGACGGGCTCGATCTCGCCCTCCTGCAACAGGCGCAGCAATTTCACCTGCGTTTCGAGTTTCAGGTCGCCGATCTCATCGAGGAACAGCACGCCGCCATCCGCCTCGCGGCATTTGCCGGGCGCTTTGCTGAGTGCGCTGGTGAACGCGCCTTTTTCGTGGCCGAACAGCGTCGATTCCACGAGGTTATCGGGCAGCGCGCCACAATTCACCGCGACCATCGCTTCCGCATGCCGCGCGCTTTCGGCATGGATCGCCCGCGCGAAGACTTCCTTGCCGACGCCGCTTTCGCCAGTGATGAGCACCGCAATATCCGACCGCGCGGCGCGACGGCCGAGCGCGACCGCAGGGGCGAGGCCGGGCGATACGGCGAGCAGATGATCGAAGCGATAAAGCGGTACGCGGTCCTGCTGCAGGCGGCTGACTTCCGCGCGCAAATCATGCAGCGCGAGCGCGTTACGCACCGAGGTAATCAGTCGTTCGCGCACCAGCGGCTTGCTGATGAAATCCACCGCGCCGAGTTGCATGGCCTCGACCGCATCCTCGATGCGCTCGCTGCCGGTGATGACGATGCTGCGGGCATGATGCTCGCTCGCGGCGAGTTTTTTCAGCAGTTCCATGCCGTTGAGCTTTGGCATTTCAAGGTCGATCAGCGCGAGGGCGATCATCGGGTTATCGGTCAGTTGGGTGAGTGCGTCCTCGCCGTTGGCGGCTTCCATGACTTCGGCCGCCAGCTCGCTTTCGAGAATGCGGCGCAACGCATGGCGCTGGATCGGGTCATCCTCGGCGATCAAAACCACATGCAGCATATACAACCCCAAATTGTCCTTCTAAAGTAAAACAGGTTGCATGCTTAAGTCAATGCGGCCTTTCGCGCGGTTGAGTGGTTTTTTGACAATCGCCTAAAAATCCCGCTAGAGTGGCGGCGTATGTTGCACCGTTTACGCAAAATCTGGGCTGCGCCGGAAACGCCACCGCGTGCCGCGCCGGTATTTAGCGCGCCCGAGGGCGTGCGCATCTATGCGGTGGGCGATATCCATGGCCGCAGCCGCTTGCTGAAGAAAATGATGGAAGCCATCGCGCGCGATGCGGCGGGCAAACCGCCCGCGACGATCATCGAAATCTACCTCGGTGATTACATCGACCGTGGCATGCACAGCCGTGAGGTGATCGACCTGTTGCTCGCCCCACCGCCTGCGGGCCATGAGCGCCGCTGCCTGCTCGGCAATCATGAGGACGCGCTGCTGCGTTTTCTGAAAGACCCAAAATTCCTGCGCAGTTGGGGAAACTTTGGCGGCTATGCGACGCTGGCTTCGTATGGCATTCCGATTCCGGAATCCATGTCGCCGGAAAACCTCGCCATGCTGCGTGCACGGTTGTTGCAGAACATGCCGCCGGAGCACTTGCAGTTTTTGCGAGAACTGCCGCTGCGTTCGCTGGTCGGCGATTACCTGTTTGTGCATGCCGGCATCGAACCGGGGGTCGCGCTCGAAGCGCAAAAACGCGACAACCTGTTGTGGATTCGCAACCCTTTCCTAAATTATGAAGGATTCTTCGATCATTATGTCGTGCATGGCCATTCGCCGCTCGACGTGCCGGAAGTGAAAGAAAACCGCGCAAATCTTGATGTCAGCGCCGCTCCCACCAGCAGCTTGTGCTGCCTCGTGCTCGAAAATACCACGCGCAACCTCATCCTGGTGACGGACGAGAATCATTGACCTTTCCTGCCTAAAGTGAGAAATCTTGAAGGCAGGGGGAGTTTGTAAATGGCAGCGCACCATTTCCAACGGCATGGTCGAGTGGGCTATCGGCAAATGGTAGCGCCGAACCCGTCCGTGACGGCCCGCATCGGGTTACTGACCCTGAGCTGTGTCGCGCTGCTGCTCGCCCATGTTGCTTATGCTGCCGATGCAAAACCTGTGAGCGATGCCGCGCCTGCCGTTGTCCTCAAACCCGCCGTGCCGCTCGAACAGGCGACGGATATCAAAGCCCAGCCGCTCGCCGTGCTTTCCAAATTCCCCGATGCCGGGCCCGCGCTTGCGCATTATGTCGCCGACGCGCTGACCCGCCAGCCAGGACTGGTCGATGCGATGCTGTCGATCATCGACACGACGAGCCCGGCGCAGGCTTCCGCCATCGGCGCGGGCATGGTGCGTGCGGCGCGTGCGCTCGAAGCGCGTCACCCCGGTTATGCCGAACAACTGAGCGAGAAAGTCGCGCGCTCGGACAATATCTGGTTCAAAACGACCTATGAGGCGATGGGGCCGCATTACCGCGCCTATCGCGCGTTCATGGATGCGGATGTGTTGCCGCCGCGCACCTATGGGAATTTTGCGGATGGCTCGGGCGCGGGTGTGATGAGCGCGTCCTGGCGGGTTGGCCCCGCACCGAGTGAACTGGTGAACGGCGCCGGGGTGCCGGTTGGGGATAACACAGCTACGCCTAGCCAAACCTGCAACGCTCCTCTAGAGGCAATCCGTGGCCGCAACTGTTATGGCATGATTGTTGCTGTAGTGTCTTCCGATGCCGCCAGCAATGGTGCCGTCTCAACTAGCCCGACGCATTAAGATCGGGCGATAACAATGGAATACGACAAAGAAATGAAGTATAGGGCTAGACAGTAGATATGGAGATCGCGCTCATCAAGGATTCGCTCGCTGCGCCGAAACCGGTTGGCTTCCAACCGGACGAGCTGCTGTCGTTCCGCGAAATCATCGCGATTTTCCAGCGGCACCGTAAGCTCATCATGTTCTGCGTTGCGGCCGGCCTCATGCTCGGGGTACTGTACATCATGTTCTCCGCGCCGCGCTACACCACGACGGTGTCGATCCTCGTCGATCCGCGCCAGAACAACACGTTGCCGCAGCTGATGCCCAACGGCAGCATGGCCTTCCAGGAAAACCTGATTATCGACAGCCAGATCGAGGTCATCAAATCCACGCAATTGCTTGAGAAAGTGGCAAAAAAAGCCGGGCTGTACGATGCGATGCCGACCAAAATGCCCAAAGGCCCGCTCACCAAATTCAAGGAAATGATCCTCGGCGCGCCGGATGCCGCCAAGCAAAGCGGCGCCGATGCGCTGTTCAAGCAGCAGCGGCTGAACGCATTCGCCAGCGGGCTGAATGTCAGCCGCGTGCGCAATACCTATGTCATCGCCATCGACTATACGGCGGGCAACCCGCAGGCAGCAGCGAAAATCGCAAACCTGATCGCCGAAACCTACCTCGATGACGAGCTGGAATCACAATATGAAGCCTCGCAACGCGCGAACGACTGGCTGAAAGTGCGCCTCGGCGTGCTGCAAAAGGAACTGACCAAAACCGAAGGCGAAGTCGAAAGCTATAAGGCCGACAATAATATTGTGCAGACGGAAAGCAGCCACACGCTGATTTCCGACCAGCAATTGTCCGAGCTGAACAGCAACCTCATCGTCGCGCGGGCCGAAACGGCGCAAGCCAAAGCGCGCTACGACAACATCCAGAACATCATCGAAAGCGGCAACCCGGAAACGGCGACCAGCGACATCCTGAACAACAAGGTCATCCTCGACCTGCGCAGCAAATACCTCGAGCTGTCGCGCATGGCGACGGAAATCCTGCGCAAGCAGGGCAAGGACCATTTGATCTACCGCAATTTGCTGCAGCAGATGCAGGACATCCAGAACCTGATCTGGGGCGAATACCACCGCATCGCCGAAAGCTACAAAAGCGAGTATGAAATCGCGCAGGCGAAAGAACAATCGCTACAAAAAGAACTCGAAGGCGTGAAGGGCACGACCGTCGAAACCGGGCGCAGCCAGATCGCGCTGCGCGACCTCGAGCGCCGCGCCGATTCGACCCGCAACCTTTACACCAAAATGCTCGACAAGTCGAACGAGGAGGCCGAGCGCCAGTCGCTCCCCACCGTGCATGCGCGCGTCATCAGCTATGCTGCAACACCGCTTTCGCCGAGCTGGCCGAACAAGCGCCTCGTGCTGATGGTCGCGCTGTTCTTCGGTGGCCTTGCCGGGATCGGTCTTGCCTTCATTCGCGAGCAGTTCGAGAAATTCATCTGGAAAGCGGAAGACCTCGAAGCCGCCTCGCAACGCACCTGCCTTGGCATGCTGCCGAAAATCGCCTTCGACCGTGAGAAGGTCGTGCATTTCACCAAGCGCTGGTCGACGAAAGAAATCAGCGTGACGGAATTGCCATCGAAAGAATTCAACATTTCCGGCTTCAATGAAGTGACGCAACTGCTCGAAAAACAAACGGGCATCGTCACCGAGATCATGCGCAACGTGCAGCTTGCCACGCAGTTCAGCAAGGACCACGCGAACCAGCAGGAAGCCAAAGTTATTTCCTTCGTCTCCGCCCGCCCGGGTGAAGGCAAATCGATTACCTCCTGCTTCCTCGCCAAGCATCTCGCCCGCACGGGTGCCCGCGTCGCGCTGGTGGATTGCGATTTCCGCCGCCCGTCGCTCACGCATTGGTTCCTGCCGGGCGCGACCACCGGCTTCTACGAACTCGCCTCGCGCATCGGCCATGAGGACCAGAAATCCATCGCGATGGATATGGTCACGATCTGCCGCAAAACCGGGCAGGAGAACCTGTTCTTCATCCCGGCGAAAGGCGCGAATACCTCGATTGCGAACCTCAACCTCGTGTCCTCGGGGCAGATGCATGTGCTCATCACCTTCCTGAAGCAGGTGTTCGATGTGGTGCTGATCGACTTGCCGCCGATCATGAACATCGTCGATGCGCGGGTGATCGCGAACTCGATCGACAGCTTCATCCTGCTCGCGCATTGGGGCAAAACGGATCGTGGCGTGGTCAGCAAATCACTGCATCGCGCGCCGGAAGTGCACAATAAAACCGTGGGCTCGCTGCTGACGCTGGTCGATACCGAGAAAGCCAGCCGCTACGGCTATTATAACTACAACTATTACTATTATTACCATCACCAGCCGGCATGAGTAGCAAACGGCTGATCCTTTTCTTTATCCTCGGCGTGTTTGTCCTGCTCTGGTCGGTGCCGGTGCTGGTCGGCCAGTATGTGCGCTCGGGCCATGCGGACGTGCTCGCCGCCATCCGCGCGGGTGAGCCGACGCCGGATGCGGTAATCGCGCGTACGATCGCCGAGGACGAAGCGGCGCTGCGGCTCGCGCCCTGCAATCTCGCCTTGCGTTCGGAACTGGTGTTGCTGAATGCCCAGCATGTCGACGCGGCGGCGGCCGCGCCCGAAAATGCCGATGAGGATGTGCCGCTTGCCCGCCTGCAGCATGCGCTCGACGAGCAACTCGCCTGCGCGCCGACGGATGGCAAAGCCTGGCTCGATGAGGCCATGATCGGCATTTACCGCGGCGGCATCACGCCGCAATCGCTCGCCGCCTACCGTATGTCGGCGCGGGTCGCGCCCGGTGAGTCGTGGCTTGCCGAGAAGCGCCTGCTGTTCGCGCTCGAATTCCGCCCGGTGTTCGACGCTAAATCGCTCGCCGTGGCGCAGCGCGACTTAGTGGTGCTCGAACGCGCGCACCCGAACCGCATGACGGAAGTGATGAAGGCCGCCAATGTTACGTCGAAGCCGCAGCTTTACGCCCTGTTCGCCGCTGCACAACCCAAGCCGTAAGCAGGCGCATTGCTGCCACCATCGCTCGACGAAATGCGCCGCAAAAACCCTTATGCTGGCGAAATCATAGTGCATTCTGCCGCCGAAAAAGCTATACTCCTCGCTCGTTCGTCGGGCGATTAAAGCTTACCTTTGAATGTGTTAAAGAACTCTTATGAGAAAATACATTTACCTCGCGTTCGATCTGGCCTGCGTCTGCACCGCACTGTTGGTGGCGCTTTATTTGCGCCACGGCTTTCCATTGATCCAGGACTTCAGCGGCCCGCATGATTTGCGTTTGCTGCTCTGCGTAACCTTCATCACCTCGCTCATCGTGCTGCCGCTCATGCACACCAATACCAGCATGTGGCGCTACACTTCGACGGCGGACCTTGCCAATGTGATGATCGCGGTCGCACTCGTGGTGCTGATTACCGACAGCAGCCTGTTCCTCATCAGCCGCCTCGAGATGATGCCGCGCTCTGTGCCGCCGATGCATTGGGCGATCGCGGTGATGGCGATGGGCGGCAGCCGCCTGATGGCGCGCCAGTTATTCGGCCCCACGCGCCGCCGCACCCGCCGCGACCAGGCCATGAAACAGCATGTGGTGGTGGTCGGTGCGGGCCATACGGCGGAGCTGTATTTGCAATTCATCAAGCGCATCGTGCAGCATGAGGTGGTCGTGGAGGGCTTTGTCGATAGCGATAAAACCCTTACTAACCGCATTTTCCAGAAGCATAAAATCCTCGGCACGCCGGGACAATTACCGCAATTGCTCGAGGAATTCCTCGTCCACGGCATCCATATCCGCCAGGTCGTGCTTGCCCAATTGCTCGACGAGTTGCCGCAAGCCGAGCGTGATTTGCTGCTCGCACTCGAGGAAAAACAGCTCGTCGAACTCGTGCATTTCGGCAAGCATATGGACCCGCAATTGCAGCCGCGCACGAAACAAAACGACGCGGATTTTTACGAAGCAGTGCAGGAATTCGGCACGGTCGGCTTCGAGAAGCCGCGTGGGTTTTATCCGTATGTGAAGCGCCTGTTCGACCTGTTCGGCGGCCTCGCGCTGTTGATCGTGCTCTCGCCGCTGCTCGTCACCACCGCGCTCATCGTCGCGCTGGATGTCGGCTTTCCCCTCCTGTTCTGGCAGCAGCGGCCGGGGCGGCACGGTAAGCCGTTCCGGCTCTATAAATTCCGCACGATGCGCCATGCTGGCCGCCGCCACGATGAAGATCGGCTGAGCCATAAATCCGGCGATACGGTGCGCACTTCGGCCATCGGTAAAATCCTGCGCCGCCTGCGCTTCGATGAGTTGCCGCAGCTTTTCCACATCATCGCGGGCACGATGTCGTTCGTCGGCCCGCGCCCTCTTTTGCCGGACGACCAGCCGGAGGCCGGGCAGGTGCGCCTTTCGGTGCGGCCGGGCGTCAGCGGCTGGGCGCAGATCCATGGCGGCGATGCGCTGACCCCGGCGGAAAAACTCGTGCTCGATGTCTGGTATATCCGCAACATGTCCTTGTGGCTGGATGTGCGCATCCTGCTTCGCACCTTGCTCGTTGTGCTGAAAGAAGATAAACGTAGAATCGAGCGACTCAAAACTTCCTAACCAAATGCGGGACTTAGCGCGCGATGAGCAATTACAACCAGATTCTGTTTTCCGGTGGCCTGCGCGGGCGACTGCACCGGCTGCGCTTCGACTGGATCAGGAAAAACCTCGCCGAAAAACCCGATGATTACACGCTGTTCGAGCTGGGCTGCTTCGATTGCCGTTCGCTGAATTACCTGCCGAAACCCAAGCAATATGTCGGCGCGGATGCGGGCTGGGAAGGTGGCATCAACGATGCGCAGATGACCTTCGTGCGCCAGCCATGGGTCGAGCTGGTCGTCGCGCAATCGGTGCATGACCTTGCCTCGTTCGAGCATCGCCGGTTCGATTACAGCATCGCGCTCGAAACGCTCGAGCACATCCCGGATGCAGTGCTGGCGGGCTACCTCGAATTCCTCGCGCGGGTGACGAAGAAGCGGCTGCTCATCACCGTACCGGTCGAAGTCGGGCCGATATTTCTGGCGAAATATTTGTCGAAGCGTTTCTTCCCGCATCTGGCTTGCGGCGAAACGGATAGTTTTACGCTGAAAGAAGTCTATTGGGCGACGCGCGGCGATGTCAGTAAAGTCGAGCGTTACGAGCATAAAGGCTTCGATTACCGCAAGCTTATTGCCCAGCTTGGCGAACATTTCGACATTATCAAAGTCGAGGGCATTCCGTTCGCGCCCTACCCGTATTACAGCTTTCAAGTCGGCATCATCGCCGAACCGAAAAAGGTGCAGCAACCATGAAAATCCTCGTCACCGGCAATGCAGGGTTCATCGGCTTCCATCTGGCGCGTGCCCTGCTGAAGCGCGGCGACGAGGTGATCGGCTTCGATTGCGTGAACAGCTATTACGATGTGAGCCTGAAAGAAGCGCGCCTCGCCATTCTCGACAAGGAAGCAAAGCCCGGCCAGTACCAGTTCTACCGCAGCGACCTCGTCGATAAAGCCGCAGTTGATCGCTGTTTTGCCGAGCATAAATTCGACCGGGTGATCCACCTCGCCGCGCAAGCGGGCGTGCGCCACAGCATCCAGCACCCGGAAGATTATATCTCCTCGAACATCCTCGGCTTCAGCCATATCCTCGAAGCCTGCCGCCACCAGCAGAGCCCGCATCTCGTCTATGCGTCGAGTTCGAGCGTCTATGGCTCGAATGCAACCATGCCGTTTTCGGAACATCACGGCGTCGATCATCCGCTGCATATGTATGCGGCGACCAAACGCGCGACGGAGCTGATGGCGCATTCCTACAGCCATTTGTTCCGCATGCCGACGACAGGCCTGCGCTTTTTCACCGTCTACGGGCCGTGGGGCAGGCCGGATATGGCGCTGTTCCTGTTCACGAAGAACATTCTTGCGGGATTGCCGATCCAGCTTTTCAATAACGGCAACCACACGCGCGACTTCACCTTCGTCGCGGATATTGTCGAGGGCGTCATCCGCGCGAGTGACCAAATTGCTGCACCGCACGCTGGCTGGAATGCCACAGAAGCCGATCCGGCGACGAGCAACGCGCCGTTCCGCATCTTCAATATCGGCAATAGTTCGCCGGTTAATTTGCGCGAATATATCGACACGCTCGAAGCCGCGCTCGGCAAAAAAGCCATCCGCGAAATGCTGCCGCTGCAGCAGGGCGACATTCCCGACACGTTCGCGGACACCGCGCTTTTGCAGGCGGCGGTGGGGTACAAACCCTCGACCACCGTGCGCGAGGGCGTGCAGCAATTCGTCGATTGGTACCGCAGCTATTATTCTTAACCCAAGTTAACGCAAGTTAACTTTGTCGCGGTTGTGCACACTCAACTATACGCAAGAAGTAATGCGTTAGAATTGAGTGTACATTTATAGCACACTATTTTAGAATTTAATTTCAGTCACTAGTCACCCTTTCATGAAGTTGCGATGAAACCAGGCGCGATAAATCCAGCGATGCAAAGCAAGAAAACAGTCATCGTGCGCCAGCTTACGCTCGGGGTGCTTTGCCTTTTCGGCCTGCAAAGTTGCGAAGGGTTGCCAAGTGCGGGCCCGCGCCCCGGCAGCTTCGACCATGCGCGCTGGCAGTATGTCAGCGCCCCGGCGGAGGACGGCGAAAAAGAACTGCCCTTCGTGATGGTGGAAGTGGATCGCAAAGTCATCGAAGCGCTGAAAACCGCGCCGGACGCTGCCTTCTTCAAAGGTGCCTTTACGGATCGTACCCCGCCTGCGGATACCGTGCTCGGCGTGGGCGACACCGTGCGCATCACCATTTTCGAGGCGGGTCCGGGCGGCCTGTTCGTGCAATCGAACGGCAATTCCAACGGCAATTACGTGACCTTGCCGGACCAGGAAGTGGACCAGGCCGGGCGCATCAGCGTGCCTTATGCCGGCACGGGGACGGATGCCGGGTTCATCAAAGCACAAGGGCGCAAACTGGCGGAAGTGCAGCATGACATCCTGCAGCGTCTGTCGAACAAAGCGATCGAGCCGCAAGTTATCGTCACCATCGTGAAGCGCACTTCGAATATGTTCTCGGTCATTGGTGAAGTGAATTCGCCGGGCCGCTTCAACCTCGACCAGGGTGGCGTGCATGTGCTCGACGCGCTGAGCATTGCGGGCGGGCCGAAAAACAACGATTACAACACGCTAATTACCCTCGAGCGCGGCACCACTTCCGCCACCGCGCGCCTGACCACGCTGCTGAAGGAAACCGACAACAACATCTTCATCCAGCCGGGCGACCTCGTCGCCGTGAAGAAGGACGAGCGCTATTATAATATCCTCGGCGCGACGCATACCAACAACCGCGTGCCGTTCGAGGCGGAAAACGTCACCGTCGCCGATGCCATCGCGAAAGCAGGCGGGCTGAACGGCGATATGGCCGAACCGGCGATGGTCGTCGTCATGCGCCGCGAGGAAGTGCCCGTGCTTGAAACAATGGGCGTGAAGCTCGACGATAACCAGAGCACGGAAGCCTTGGCGACCGTGTACCGCTTCAATTTCAACGAGCCGTCCGGCATGTTCCTCGCGCAGAGCATGCAACTGCGTAATAACGATGTGGTCTATGTGTCCGAGCATCCGTTCAGCGACTTCTCGAAGCTGCTCGGCACGCTGCGCGACGTATTCCTGATCAAGCTGATCCAGGGCAATTAATGCCGGTGCGGCGCAGAGAATCGCGGCGGCGGGCTTATAGCGAGCTTGACCTTGCCGCCATCGCTTATGCCTGCCTGCTCTCCATCGCCTGCCTTGCACGAGGTGCGGTCTATGACGGGTTCATCGCCCTGATGCTGGTCGTCGCTTTGCCGATGCTGTGGCTCGCCATGGCGCAGGTGCGCCCGGTGCATGTACAACTGCTGAAAGTGGGGCAATATTTGCTCGCGGCACTCGTGATCGTGCTGCTCGCGCAATGGATTTTCTCGGGCAAGGGGCCGCAAAACCTGTGGCCGCAGGTGGGAAGCATCACCGGCCAGCACCTCGTCGAACATGCGCTGCAGGATAAATGGGCATGGCTTGCCAGTATCGCGCGGCTGCTGCTGTTCGTCATCACGTTCGTCATGGCACTGCTGATCGGCGCGTCGGAAGCCAGTACGCGGATTTTTTTCCAGACACTGCTCGCCAGCGGCGTTGCTTGCCTTACCATCACTTTCTTCTTCACGGTCAGCGACGGCGTGCCGACCAGCACATTTTATTCCTACCATCACGGCTTCGTGAACCCGAACAACGCCGCGGCCTATCTCGGCGTCATGCTGCTGTTGACCTTGCTGCAGGCGGTGCGGTTCTTCAAACTGCCCAACTTCAGCGAAATCAATCTCATCATGGCGCTCGACCAGTTGACGGTGCGCATCGTCTCCAAGGCAGGCTATATTCTCTACAGCATGTGCCTCGTGCTTGCGGGCCTGTTCATGACGGGCTCGCGCGCGGGGATTCTGCTGTCGCTGCTGAGTGCCTTGGCGTTCCTGCTGATGATCGCGCATAAAGCCACCCGCCGCTCGAAGCACCGCCCGCTGATCCTGTTCACGGCAATGCTGCTGACGGGCACGATGCTCGGCTGGAGCTATGGCAATTTCGGCCAGATCATCAAAAATAAAATGCGCAATGATGGCATCAGTTCCAACTCCCG
>OUNJ010000580.1_pt3 | contig 44395 bp, 42 predicted proteins | sample 1755361 | NCBI WGS metagenome assembly OUNJ01 (sample SAMEA3914825, study PRJEB12502) | metagenome | biome: forest; material: soil | place: USA | collected 2012-03-12 | depth 0.1 m
GCGCAGCCTGGTAGCGCGTCTGCTTCGGGAGCAGAAGGCCGGAGGTTCGAATCCTCTCGCCCCGACCATTAAAAAGGCGGCCCACTTGGGCCGTCTTTTTAATGGTTGAGATGGGAGCGTTGAAAAACCTACTGGTTCGGCGAGACCCGAAAGGGCGAGCGACGTGGCAGGCGCCCGAAGGGTAAGCCGCGTTAAAACGCGGCGCATCAAACGAGGAATTTGCTTAGCAAATTCCGAGTTCGGCGAAGCGTAGCGAAGCCAATCCTCTCGCCCCGTAGCGCGCTCTAATATTGAATCCTTTCCAGGTCCCAAAGACGAGCGACGTCATTCAGGCTGCCCAAACTTCTCAAACTGCATCACTCCCCCTTATTGACCTTCGCCTCGGCACGACGTAACAAGCACTGACGCCACAAGGATTCCGTCGATGTTCGCGCGCATTTTCAAACCTGCCAAGACCGCCATGCAATCGGGCCGGGCCAAGACCCACGAATGGGTGCTGGAATTCGAGCCGAAATCGGCCCGGACGCCGGATCCACTGATGGGGTGGACGTCGTCGTCGGATACCGACGCCCAAGTGCGGCTGACCTTCGAAACGCGCGAGCAGGCCATGGCCTTTGCCGAGCACCACGGCATTCCCTACCGCCTGATCGAGCCGGAATCGCCGCCCAAGATCATCAAGGCCTATGCCGACAATTTCGCCTTCGGCCGCCGGCAATCCTGGACCCACTGACCATTTGAGCGTCATGTTTATTCCCAAAGTGCCTGATTATGCTTTTGGCACTTCTTGGCACGAGGCTTTCACGGCTCCGTAGCTCAACTGGATAGAGCACCCGCCTTCTAAGCGGGCGGTTACAGGTTCGAATCCTGTCGGAGTCGCCATAAAATCAAAAGCTTGACGGCAATTCCTCACTCATGGCCGCGCACCCGTTCGCACGACGGGCCGCGGTGCGCGGGTCATTTGGCGCGAAGCGATCGCGCACGGAATGATCCTGTAAAGCCGGCGTTAAGGATTTGACACCCAAGCTGCTGTCTTTCAGGAATCACCGGTTGCGACCGGCGTATCCAGCGTTTCCCGCCCCCATTCCGCCCACGATCCGTCGTAAAGAACGGCATCAGGATGGCCAAGTGTGTCCAAAGCCATACTTAGTATGGCGGCCGTTACGCCGGACCCGCAACTGGTAACCACGCGGCTGTCGGCTCTTATCCCACGTTCGGCAAACAGCTGCCGCAGGTCTTCTGTCGATTTCAAGGCGCCGTCGCGAATCAGTTCCGAAGCCGGCAGACTTCGGCTGCCGGGGATATGGCCTCCGCGCAGTCCGGCGCGCGGCTCCGGCGCCTCCGCGGTGAAGCGGGCATGGGGCCGGGCGTCAAGAACGATCTGTCCACCTGCATTAAGGTTTTTACACAAGCCTTTCAGATCAATAACCATTTGGTTCTGGAAATCAGGTTCGTAGCGCGTCGGAACGGCTGTTGTCACGACATCGGTGACAGGCAGTCCGGCGGCTTTCCAAGCTGGCAGACCACCGCGCAGGACCTGCACCTGGCGATGTCCCATCAGTCTGAAAGTCCACCACACACGTGCCGCCGAAAACAGACCCTGTTGGTCGTAGACGACCACGGCGTCTCCCGCCGAAATTCCCATACGCCCGACGGCCTTGGCAAAAACCTCCGGCGTCGGCGCCATATGGGGCAGGGAGGTCGTGTGATCACTGATCGCTTCGATATCGAAGAATTGCGCGCCGGGTATGTGTTCATCCAGGAACCGGGCATGCATGTCGCTGCCGTCAAGCGCCCAACTGCCGTCGATCACCTTCACGGCCTGGCGCTCGATCAGCGCTTCAAGCGCCGTGGGTTCGATCTGGTTCGTCATGGGATGGTCCTCTGCTGGTAGGCGTCAAGCGCGCGCTGTCGCGCGAAGGCGTGATCGACGATGGGTGATATTCGCGGTTCGTCGCCCGATTCGAACAGATCGCGTGGATGCCTCATCACCGCAACCCGCGGGCCTTCCGGCAGATAGCGAGCACGATAAAGTCCGCTGGGATCGAATTTTTCGGCCTGGGTCAGTGGATTGAAAATGCGGAACCACGGTGCGGCATCTGCGCCGCTGCCGGCGACCCATTGCCAACTGGCCGGATTGTTGGCCGGGTCGGCGTCGAGCAGGCAATCCCAGAACCATTTCTCGCCCCTGCGCCAATCGATCAGCAGGTGTTTGGTCAGGAAGGACGCGCAGACCATGCGCACGCGGTTATGCATGTAGCCGGTTTGCCATAGCTCGCGCATGCCGGCGTCGACCAGGTCATAGCCGGTCTCGCCGCGCGTCCAGGCGCGAAAGCCGGCATCGTCGTCGCGCCATGGGAAGCCATCGAAATCACCGCGCACATTCTCCTCGTGCAGGCGCGGATGCTGCGCCAGCAAGCCGTAGGAAAATTCGCGCCACGCCAGCTCGGAACGGAATTTTTCCGCCGGCACGGCCAGGCCCTGATCCTCATCCACGGCCCTGGCCAGCTCGAACAAGATGCGTTGCAGGCTGATTTCGCCAAAGCGCAGGTGCGGCGACAGGTGCGAGGTCAGGTCCTTGTCCGGTCGGTCACGGCCGGCGGCATAGTCGGCCAGTCTTTCGGCCAGAAAATGCCGCAACGCCTTGCGGGCACCGCGCTCGCCCGGGATGAACCGGTCGAAGCCACGGGCCCAGTCCTTGCCGGACCGGGTCCGCGTGTCACCGAGGCCCAGGTCGTCGATGGCCAGGGATTTTGGCCAGGTGACAGGCTCGGGCCACATCGCCGCGGAATGCGACGGCATGTACCGCACATCGCAAAACCCGCTGCTGACCAAGGCCTTGTAAAAGGGCGTAAAGACCCGAAACGGCCGGTCTTCGCCGGTTTTGATCAGGCCGGGGGGCATCAGGAGCGTGTTATTATACCGCTTCAGAACCATCCCGTCTTCGGCGAAATTCTTTTCCAGGCGAGCATCGAAACTCTCCAGTGATGGATCATAACTGGATGAGCAGATAACTGTTTTAGCTTGAGTTTCGCTGATTAAATGGCGCAGTACAGACCCAGTGTCCCCACGCAGAACGATCAATCTTGATCCGTGTTTTCGCAACTCTTCATCCAGAACATGAAGAGATCGGTGCAACCACCAGCGTGAGGCGGCACCAGGCGGCCGTGTGCCGGCTTTGGCATCCCATATGAATGTCGGCAACACAGGCGCGCCCGTGGCCAGGGCCGCAGCCACACCCGCATGGTCCTGCAGACGCAGGTCATGGCGAAACCACAGGATCGCCGGCGGCATGGGCGTCGATTTTTCGGTCATGGTTCGCAGCCTACGCGAAAAAACCTTGCCTCATCAAGGCGGCTTGGGCAAAAGGAGCGCATGAGCGACGCCTCCCGGACACCTCTGAGCTGCTGCATCATTACACGTAATGAGCAGGACCGCATCGGCGACTGTATCCTGGCGGTCCAGGGCCTGGTCGACGAGGTCGTGGTCGTCGACAGCGGTTCGACCGACGACACGGTCGCCATTTCGGAGCGGCTGGGCGCGCGCGTCATCCACCATGACTGGCCGGGCTACGGGCCCCAGAAACGGTACAGCGAGGACTGCGCCAGCCACGACTGGATTCTCAATCTCGACGCCGATGAGATGGTGACACCCGAGCTTTACAAGGAAATCAAGGCCTTGATGGCAGAGACGCCAAGGCTGAACGCCTATCGTTTCAAGATCCGCAATGTCTATCCGGGCAAGACGCACCCCAGGCTGTGGGCCGACTACCACAACTATGTCCGTCTCTATGACCGCCGCGTCGTGCGCTTTCGCGAAAGCCTGGTCCATGACACGGTCGACACCCGCGACGAAGCGGTCGGGCAGTTGCAGGGTTCGGTAACCCATTACTCAGCGCGCTCCTACGACCACATCCGGACCAAGCTGGATTCCTATACAGACCTGCAGGCCAAGGTGCTGACCAAGCCGGCCTGGACGATCTGGTCGCGGCTGCCGTTCGAATATCCGGCGGTTTTCATCCGTTATTATCTGTTTAGGTGTCATTTTACCGGTGGCTGGGACGGTATCTATTCCAGCCATCTGGCCGCCCAGGCGCGGTTCAACCGCCTGCTCAAGATCCTGGCCGCCCAGAAGGCCGCCAAACCGGCCGGGACGCCTTAGGCCGGCATGACGGCGTCCGCGAAACCGTCGTTGCTGCAGGATCTGGGCTGGCGTCTCGAAGCCCTGGCCTATGACGCGTTCGTCACCCTGATGCGTGGCCTGCCCATCGACACGGCGTCCGACCTGGGGGGCTGGCTGTTCAAGGTTCTTGGCCCTTTGACCTCGACGCAGAAGACCGTCCGGGCCAATATCGACATCGCCTTTCCGGACATGGCCGAGGCGGACAAGAAGGCCTTGATCGCGGCGCAATGGGAAAATACCGGGCGCACCACAGCCGAGTTCCCGCTGGTCGACAAGATGGGCATGGACAGCGGCCGCGTCGAGGTCGTCGGCATGGAGCGGCTGAAGGCCATTGCCGACGGCGGCAAGCCCGTGGTCATCATTTCGGCGCACCAGTCGAACTGGGAAATGGTCGGGACCCCGCTGTTCGCGCTCGGCATCGTCTTTCAGATCACCTACCGCGCCGCCAATAATCCTTACGTCGACGCGCGCATCAAGGAGGGACGCCGGCGCTTCGGCGCGCGGCTGTTCGCCCCGAAGGGGGGGGACGGCGCCAAAGAACTGCTGCTGGCCATGCAGAAGGGTGAGTCGGTCTTCCTGATGAACGACCAGAAATTCAATCGCGGCGTTCCGACGCCGTTCTTCGGCCATCTGGTCGATACGGCGCCGGGACCGACGCGGCTGGCGCAAAGGTTCGGTACCTATCTTCAGCCCATTACCGTCCGTCGCCTGCACAAGGCGCGCTTCCAGGTGACGGCTCATGCGCCGATTGAGGTCGCGGAGACGGGCCACAAGGGTGAGGATATAGACGCAACCGTTTGCAAGATAAGTTCTTTTGTCGAAGGCATCGTTCGCGGAAATCCGGCCGACTGGTTCTGGGTCCACAAGCGATGGCGCAATGAAACCTATCAGGCCCTGAAAGACCATCCGACCTAGGCGCTACAGGATGGGTCACAAAAAGTGAAGCGCGCACGCTTTTCAAGCGGGCGCGCGGACCGTACGCTGGTTCCGGGAAATGCTCACGCGATGTGGAAAGACGTCCTTCGCAAACGCCGTTTAAGCCTGCTGATCGGCGGGTGCGTCGGTGCGTTGCTGGCCGTCAGCTTTTTCTACCTGCAAAACGACATTCACCGCAGTAATCTCGACCCCAGGATTCCGTTTCAGATTTACCGTCCGCCACCGGCTCCCGATTATGACAAGGCCGAGTCATGGTACCTTAATCCCGCCCTGGCCGGTTATTATGCCGATCCGCGCAAGGTCGACGTGTTTTTCGTTCACGCCACCAGTTTCGACGGCGGCAAGGCTTGGCTGGGCGCCATCGACAGCCACTCCGCCCAGGAAGTGGTGCAGCGTGTGCAACTGCCCAACTATGCCGGGCCGTTCGCCATCGTGGGCAATGTCTATGCGCCGAAATATCGCCAGGCCAGTCTGTTTACGCAACTGACCCTGCGTGAGGACGCCACCGAAGCCCGGGCCTTTGCCTATGGCGATGTCGAACGCGCGTTCCAGACGTTCCTGCGCAGCCGGCGCGGCGGACGCGGATTTGTGCTGGTGGGCGTGGAGCAGGGCGGATTGCTGACCGAACGGCTGCTGCGTGATGTCGTCGCTGCGGATCCGGCGCTGAAATCGCAGCTGGTGGCGGCCTACCTGCTCGAAACCCTGGTGCCGGAGACGGTCTACAAGGAGGCGGGCGCGCAGTTTCCGGTCTGCGAGGACCGGCGCCAGACCGGTTGCGTGCTGAGCTATGTCAGTGTCGACAGCGGCCGACCGGACAAGGCGCTGCAGGCGTTACAAAAATCGGTTTATTGGCTGTCGGGCAGCGAGCTGGCGCCGGTCGGTTCGCAAAAGGCGCTGTGCGTCAACCCGCTGACTGGTGGCGAGACAGTGGAAGCGATCGATGCCCGCCATGCCTTGGGGGCGACCAATGCCACGGGACTGGAATGGGGCATCGAACCGGCCATGATCGCGCGCAAGGTATCGGCTCACTGCCTGGGCGGACTGTTGTTCGTCGACAAGCCCAAGTCTGCCTCCTTCAGCGACGACGGCACATGGGAAGAACAGAGAAAGATAAACAGTTACAATCTCTTTTACGGCGATCTTGAAGCGGATATCCAGGCGCGCTGGCAGACTTTCAGCGGGGGCTAGTCCTGCTTGTCCGGCTGGTCAGCGCGCCAGTCGAACAGTTGTCGCAACACCTCGATGGCCTTGCGTCGCGGTTCGGGAAGTTTGTCGTGATGAGCCAGTATATAGGCGGCGTCACGCGCCGCCATGGCGATCAAGGCGCCGTGCCGTGTCGGGTCGACGAAGACGTAGTCGGGAAATCCGGATTGCCGCGCTCCCAGGATGTCGCCTTCGCCGCGCAGCTGCCAGTCCATCTCCGCGATCCTGAAACCATCCTCGGTGTCGCGCAGAAGTTCCAGCCGCGCCTTGGCATTGGCCGACAATGGCGTGTCGTAAAGCAGGATGCAGGCGCTTTGATCGCGTCCTCGCCCGACGCGTCCGCGCAGCTGGTGAAGCTGGGCCAGGCCGAAACGCTCGGCCTGTTCGATGATGATGATCGACGCCGCCGGCACATCGATGCCGACCTCGACCACCGTGGTGGCGCACAGCACGCGCACTTCGCCGGAAGCGAACCGGCTGACGACGGCATCCTTGTCTTCCGACGCCATGCGGCCATGGACCAGGCCGACGGACAGGTCGAGCGCTTCGCTCAGTTCGCGGAAACGGGATTCGACCGCGATCAGGTCGGAATCCGCCGTTTCCTCGACCAGCGGACAAATCCAGTAGGCCTGGGAGCCGCCGTAGAGCGCGCTTTTCAGCCGTGCCATGACCTGTGGCAGACGCTGGCGCGGGATGACGGCCGTCTGGATCGGCTGGCGTCCCGCCGGCTTTTCATCCAGAATGCTCAGGTCGGCCTCACCATATTGCGTCAGGGCCAGAGTACGCGGGATCGGCGTCGCCGACATCGACAGGTAATGCACGGCCTCACCCTTGGAAAACAGGCGCTGGCGCTGCGATACGCCGAAACGGTGCTGTTCGTCGATGACCGCCAGTTGCAGGGCCTTGAAATCGACCCCCTCCTGGAACACGGCATGGGTGCCGAAGACGATCTGCGTCTCGCCGGATGCCAGGGCGGCGCGCTTGCGTTCGCGTATCGCTCCTTTGTCGCGTCCAGTCATGATTTGCGAAGATATTCCTATAGAGTCCAGAATAGGCAAGGATTTTTCAAAATGCTGTCGTGTCAGGATTTCGGTCGGCGCCATCATCACGCTCTGGAAGCCCGCTTCGGCCAGATCGATCATCGCCACCAGGGCCACCAGGGTCTTGCCGGCGCCAACATCGCCCTGAATTAAACGGTTCATGCGAAAACCGGAGCGCAAATCGTTGCGAATATCCCCAATGGCGCGAATTTGAGCGTTTGTCAGGATAAACGGCAGGCTTTTGACCATACTGTCCGACCAAGAATGACAATCTACGGCCAAGGCCGGTGTATTCTGACGAAATTGCTTGCGGTTTTTCAGAGCCAGTTGGTGCGCCAGGGCTTCATCATAGGCCAGTCTTTGCCGCGGCTTGCTGTCGGGATCGAGATCGAGTTCGCCCATCGGCGCGTGCGCCGTCGATAAGGCCACCTGAAAGGATGGCCATAAGCTTTTGTTTATGATCGTGTCTTCATGCCATTCCGGCAAGGCGGGCAATTGCGTCAGCGCCGTCTGCACCAGCTTGCGGACCATCCGGGACGACAGGTCCAGCGTGGCCGGATAGACCTGCTCGCAAACCGGAATTTCGCCGGCACGCGCTTCGTCGACCAGGTAATCGGGGTGCGGCATTTGCAGGTTGGCGCCGAACTTTTCGATCTTGCCGCTGATCAGGCGCTTCGATCCCACCGGATGCTGCTGTTCGAAACCGCGAATCCGGTGAAAATAGATGAGCTGCAATCGGTCATGATCGTCGAACACCTCGACCCGGTAAGGGCCGTTAGGCGGAGCTTTTGGATAGCCGCCGATGGTCACCGCCACGGTCTGCACCTCGCCGACACGCGCGTCGCGGAGAGATACCACGGGGCGCCGGACCACGCCGGTCGGCAGGAAGAAAGCCAAGTCGCGGACGTATTTGCCCACATGCTGCGCCAGGACGGGCGCCAGCTTCGGACCGACGCCTTTCAGGCTTTCGACCGAGGCAAAATAGGGGAACAAAATTTCTGGCCGCATGGGCTTATCAAGCACCAAAAATGCTTTATGAGAAGGCCCCTGTTGGAGTGCGGAGGCCAGGCCTGTGGACGAGGACGAGACACGCGCGGCGCGACGCCGGAAATTGTCGTTCCGGGCCTGGCGGCGTGGTTTCAAGGAAGCCGATATCCTTCTCGGCCATTTCGCCGACGAGGCGTTGGCCGTCATGGACGACGGCGACCTTGACGCTTTCGAAATCCTGCTCGAAGTGCCCGATCAGGACCTTTACGGCTGGATCATCGAGCGCGAGACGGCGCCCCAAATGTATCAGACGAAAATCCTGCATAAACTCAATCAATTCTATAAAACAGCTTATAAAAAAATCTGAACCATGACCGCCCTGGCCGACATTGTCCGTATGCAGCAGCCCCTGATTCTCAGCGGTTGCCCGGAAGGTTATGACAGCCTTGTCGCGGCCGATCTGGCTGGAAGGGACTGCGTCAGCGTATTCGTCGCGCGCGATTTCGCGCGGATGAACGCGGTTGTCGATTCGCTGAAGTTCTTCGCGCCCGAACTGGATATTCTGCCATTGCCGGCCTGGGACTGCCTGCCGTACGACCGGATGAGCCCGACGCCGGGCATTATTGCCCAACGCATGTACGCCCTGACGCGTCTGTCAGGATTTCTGAAGCAAAAGCCTGAAAATCCTGTGCTTTTGTTGACCACGGCCAATGCGCTGGCCCAGCGCGTGCCGCCGGTCGACGTGGTCGGCGCTGGTCAGCTTGCGTTGAAACCTGGCATGACACTCGACATAGCCCGGCTGGAAACCTATTTCCTCAGCCACGGCTATGTACGCGTGTCAACGGTCGCGGAACGCGGCGAATTTGCCATCCGCGGCGGCCTGCTCGACGTTTTTTCGCCTGACCATGATGAGCCGCTGCGCCTGGATTTCTTTGGCGACAGCCTCGAATCGATCCGCACCTTCGATCCGGAAACCCAGCGCTCCCTGAAACAGGTTCAGGCCATCGACTTTACCTCTGTGTCAGAAATCCGCCTTGATGCCGACAGCATCAGCCGTTTCCGCCAGAACTATCTCGAAAGCTTCGGCGCGGCCGGCGACGATCCCGTCTATGCGTCGCTGTCGGCCGGTATCCGCCGCCAGGGTGTCGAACATCTGCTACCGCTGTTCTATGACCGCCTCGACACCGTGTTCGACTATCTGCCATCGAGCACGCTGGTCATGCTCGACGCCTTGGCGGACAACGCCTTTGCCGAACGACAGGATATGATCGCCGATGCCTACCGGTTGCGGCGTGATGCTGCCGAGCAGAAGGGCGGCGGCCTTTATCGCGCCCTGGCGCCCGAACGGCTTTATCTCAATGGCGACGAATGGAAGCAATGTCTTGAAGGGCGTCGCGTCCGCCGTTTCGAGCCGTTCGAGCGCGAAGGCGGCAACGCTGTCGATCTGGGCGGACGGCCGGGCCGCAATTTCGCACAGGAACGCCTGCTCGATTCGGTCAACCTGTTCACCGCTGTAACAGATCATGCCAAAGCATTGTCGGCAAAGGGAAAACGCGTCCTGTTCGCTTCGTGGACCGACGGGTCTTCGGAGCGTTTGGCCGCCATGCTGGCCGACCATGGCCTGAGCGGGCTTCGCCTGGCGCCGAACTGGGCCGACGCACAAAACTTCGGGATTGCCGGAACCAGGGCTAAGCCGGTCCAGCGGGCTGTCCTGCCGCTCGATCATGGTTTCGAGACCGAATCCCTGGCGGTCATTTCGGAAACCGACATCCTGGGCGATAGATTAGCTCGCCCACGTAAGCGGCGGAGAGCACAGAACTTTTTGGCCGAAGCCTCGGCCCTGTCGCCCGGCGATCTGGTCGTGCACATCGAACACGGCATCGGCCGTTATGAAGGCCTGAAAACGCTCGATGTCGCCGGCGCGCCGCACGATTGCCTCGAACTCGACTATGCTGGCGATGCCAAGCTGTATCTGCCGGTGGAGAACATCGACCTGCTGACGCGTTACGGCGCCGACAGCGACGATGCGCAGCTCGACCGCCTCGGCTCTGCCAGCTGGCAGTCGCGCAAGGCCCGCGCCAAGCAGCGCCTGCGCGAAATGGCGGACGGCCTGATCCAACTGGCGGCCGCGCGCGCCATGCGGCACGGCGCCCAGATCGATCCGCCATCCGGGCTTTACGACGAATTTTGTGCCCAGTTTCCTTATGAGGAAACGGATGACCAGCTGTCCGCCATCGCCGATGTCCTCGAAGACCTGGCCAGGGGCTCGCCCATGGACCGTCTCATCTGTGGCGACGTCGGGTTCGGCAAGACCGAAGTGGCCCTGCGCGCCGCCTTCATCGTCGCCATGTCGGGCCAGCAGGTCGCCATCGTATGTCCGACCACGCTCCTGGCGCGCCAGCATTTCAAGACCTTCAGCCAGCGCTTCCAGGGCTGGCCGGTGCGCGTGCGCCAGTTGTCGCGCCTGGTCGGGCGCAAGGATGCCGACGAGACGCGCGAAGGCCTGAAAAAAGGCGAGATCGAGGTCGTTATCGGCACGCATGCCCTGTTGTCCGAGCAGGTGAGCTTTAAGGAACTGGGCCTTGTTATTGTTGATGAAGAACAGCATTTTGGCGTCAAGCACAAGGAAAAGCTGAAGACCTTCCGCGCCGATGTCCACATGCTGGCCCTGTCGGCGACACCGATACCACGTACCCTGCAGATGGCATTGTCGGGCATTCGCGACATGTCGATCATCGCCACGCCGCCCGTCGATCGCATCGCTGTTCGTACCTATGTTCTGCCCTACGACCCGGTCGCGCTGCGTGAGGCCCTGCTGCGTGAAAAGTATCGCGGCGGCCAGGCCTACTACGTCGTTCCCCGTATCAGCGATCTGCATGAAGTGGCTGATTTCCTTCGTGTTCAGGTCCCCGAGATCAGGTTCGTCATCGGCCACGGCCAATTGTCGCCGACGGCGTTGGAAGATGTGATGAGCGCTTTCTATGACGGCGAATACGATGTCCTGCTGTCGACCACCATCGTCGAATCGGGCCTTGATGTTCCCAGCGCCAATACCCTGATCGTCCATCGCGCCGACATGTTCGGTCTGGCGCAGCTGTACCAGATCCGCGGGCGGGTGGGGCGCTCCAAGGTCCGCGCCTTCGCCTACCTGACCATGCCGCAGCACAAGGTGCTCAGCATGGCTTCAGAAAAACGGCTCAAGGTCTTGCAATCCCTCGACAATCTGGGCGCTGGCTTCCAACTGGCCAGTCACGACCTCGATATTCGCGGCGGCGGCAATTTGCTGGGCCACGAACAGTCGGGCCACATCCGCGAGATCGGTGTCGAGCTGTACCAACAGATGTTGGAAGATGCCGTCGCCGAACTGCGCCAGAAATCCGACGCCAACCTGTCGGATCAGCGCAGTTGGTCGCCGCAGATCAATGCCGGTGTAGCGGTCATGATTCCTGAATCCTATATCCCGGACCTCAATATCCGCCTGGCCTTGTATCGCCGCGTGTCGGAGGCTGAAAAGCTGGGCGACCGCGAAGCCCTGGCGTCCGAGCTGATCGATCGCTTCGGCCCGATACCCGAAGAGGCCGAGCAGCTGCTGAAAGTGGTCGGAATCAAGGGCTTGTGTCGAGAATCTAATGTCGCGAAACTCGATATCGGCCCCAAGGGTGCTGTCGTGACGTTCCGTAACGACAGCTTCAACAACCCGATGGGGCTGATCAAGCTGATGCAGTCGCGGCCCAACGACTGGCGCCTGCGGCCCGACCAGAAGCTGATGGTCAAGGGAGAATGGCCCGAGCCGGGCCAGCGCCTGGCGGCGGCTGAACGCATTGTCCAGGACCTAGCACGATTGGCCGCGGCGGCTTAACCCGCCGCACGATTGCTGACGCTGATGGCTGCGGCGGCACGCGTCAGCGCTTCGGCGGCCGTTTCACCGTCGCGCACCTGGGCGGCGCCGACATCGAATTCCACCACATAGGGCGGCTTGCCACCGCCGGAATCGAAGGCGGTGCAGCCGACGACGGCCGAGATGCGCTCACCGACATTTCGCGCCGCCGCCAGGGTGGTCGCGGGCAGGGCGATGGCGAAGACGTCGTTCGACAAACGCCCGGCGCTGTCCTCGGCGCGGACCAGCCGGCCGATCATCGAGCCGATCTGGGGCACGGCCCGGTCGAGAATCTGGCGTTGCCGCGCGCGCACGACTTCGGGCGTTTCGGCGATACGCAGGACGCAAAGGCTGAGGGGCCTTTGGCGCTCCGTCGCCGCCTGCGACAGCCGCGCCAGGTGGGCGGCGAACAGGTCACGTCCGAACAGGCCGGTGCCGATATCCATGCGCGGGTCGTTGCGCATCCCTTCCAAAGTCTTGCGAATGGTCGCCTGGCGCCGGTGGCCGCGCGCCAGGCGCACCAGCCGGTCGCCGATCTCGTTCAACGACGCCTTTGGGTTGGCGATATCGTTGACGCCGCGCAGATAGGCGTCCCCCAGGTCGAGTTCCGCCGTCTTGTTGAGGCGCAGCAGGACCGGCGTATGATAAAGCCGGGTGTTGCGGCGCATGCCGGAGGCGATGGACAGGGCCTCGGCCGGTTGTTCGCCGCCCCATAGCAGCACGGCGTCGAAGCTTTTGTCGTGCAGGTAATCGAAGGCGCTGTAGCTGGAAATCGCCGCCGTCACCTCGATGCCGCGTCCGCGCAGGCCGTGCGTCAGGGCCAGATATTCCGGATCGGGACGGCCGATCGAAAGCAGGCTGAGGAGTTCCTGATTTTCCATAAGAGAATCAGCATCTTTTCCCGTGATCTTCAACGTCTCACAGCGGGTGTCATACTCTTCCTCGGCGACACAGCCGCGCACCATGTGCTCGATTGTCAGCACGACCTGTTGCGGATGGGCGTCCTTGGTGAACACCATGTCCCAACCCGCCGGGACCGCATAATCGCCGTCGCGCCGGACCAGGATGACCGGCAGCCGGCGCGGCACGGCGGCGGTGCGCAAAATTTGAGCCAGTTCCGCCGTGCCGTGCTCGGCGTCGTCGTCGACAAGGATGGCTTCGATGGCCAGGTCGTCGATGGCGACCGCGGCGGCCTCGGCGTCGCCGACGCTCAGGGTGCGCAGGCCAAGGCGGTCAAGCTCTTCGCCCATGCCTTGCAGCCAGTTTTCGTTCCGGCTCAGCAGCAGCAAACGCGCGTGGACGGACAAAATTACGCTCCCTGTACCCGGTTCACGCCTGGGCTCCGCCGGCGATTCTTAAGGCGTAACAGTAAACAGAGTTGTAAGACAAGACCGGGCAGGGGGCCTATCGCCGGATGCGGAAAATCCATTCTCCGTCGCCCGCTTCAACATTTTCCAGCACGTAATTGTTCTGATTGCAGAAATGTGGCACGTCGATCTGAGCCATCGGGTCGTCGGCGCGCAGGCTGACGCTGTCGCCGGTGGCGGCGCCCTCCATGTATCGCCGCAATTTCAGCGTCGGGACCGGGCAGCGATGTCCGCGCGCGTCGATGACAGGCCCGGCTTCGGAAGCATTAGGTTTCATGGGCGAATCTTGGCATAACCGGCCGGAATTGAGGAGTCCGAAAGTGTTTCGCCGCATTGTCCTGCCAAGCCTGATCGGCGTCCTTCTGGCCGGACCCGTTCTGGCCCAGACCGATGTCACGCTCGGTCCCGTGCCGACCAGCCATCCTGATCTCTACGCCCGCGTCAAGGTCGCCGGCTTTTCCGCCCCGGTCGATATCCACCAGTCGGGCATGAAGACGCGCATGGACCTGAGCGAAGGCGGCGTGCTGCAATCCTACATCGCCGATCGCGACAAGGGCGTGCTGATCGCCATGACCGCCACCGGCCAGAGCCGTGTCGCCCTGGTCTTTCCGCTCGACCACAACGAAGGTGTGGTGCCGTTGCCGCTCGACCTCGGCGTCATCAACGCCGCAGGGGCGCAACTGACGACCGTCGGAGCCTCCATTGTCAACGGCCGTTCCTGCCGCCTCCTGTCGTTCTCGGGCTACCTCAACCAGGCCGGCATGCTGTGCGTCACGCCGGACAACATCATCCTGCGCATGACCAGTGCCGGGCGGCGTGAACCTTTGTTCGAGGTCACCGACCTGGCCGTCGCGCGCCAGGATCCGAAATGGTTCAAGGCGCCGCCGGATTACCAGGTCTCTGTCGTGCCGGCCATCGGCGGTGCTTCTGCGGCGCCGGCCAATGACGCGGCAACTGCCGCCACACCGACCTCGCCGGACGCCGACCCCTTGCCCAGGGTCATCTACGCCCGGCCCAAAACGAAGCCCTAAAGTATCCAGTTGGCGAAGCAGAGCACCAGGAAGTCGACCAGCGCCCGCACGCGCCGCGTCGCGTTCCTGCCCTGCGGCAGCAGGAGGGTCACCGGCGTGATCCCCCAGTCATAGCCGTCCAGCACCTGCTCGGCCTCGCCCAGCTGGATGGCCGGCCCGGTAATGTAGAGCGGCAATAGGGTCAGGCCCAGCCCCGCCTTGACCGCCTGCATCAGCATGGCGGCGCTGTTGGACCTCAGGTACGGCGTCAGGCGGAAGATGCGATCCTCGCCGTCGACGCGATAACGCCACAGGTCCTGGGTATTGAGGCTGTTGTAATGCAGTATGTGGTGGCCGGTCAGGTCCTCTGGCCGGCGGATCGGCGGATGGGCGGCCAGGTAGGCCTGGCTGGCGACGATGATGCGCCGCGACGTGCACAGCAGACGTGACGCCAGGCTGGAATCGGGCAGGTGCCCGGTTCGCACGGCGATGTCATAGCCTTCGTTGACGATGTCGACCTTTTCATCGGTAAAGTCGATGTCCAGCTCGATACGCGGATAATGCTGCGCGAAATCGCTCAGCGCCTGCGTCAGGTAGTGGATGCCGAAATAGACCGGCGCGGTCAAACGGATCGAGCCGGAAATGTCGCTGACGTCCTGGGCCACGCTCTCGGCGGCGAATTCCAGCTGCGCCATGCCGATCTTGGCCTGGTCGTAATAGGCCTGGCCGGTTTCGGTCAGGTGGGTCCCGCGCGCCGTCCGTTGCAGCAACTGCGCCGACAGGGCATGTTCCAGCGCTGCGACGCGGCGCGAGATGATCGACTTCGACGTATCCAGCCGCTGCGCCGCGCGGGCAAAGCTGCCCATCTCCGCGACCAGGAAGAATGCGCGCAGATCTTCGAAGTCGAACCGGGAGTGTTCCATTTTTTGCAACGCAGTAGGGCGGTTTCCGCAGCTTCTGCGAACGACGTTATTCGCCTATATCGCGTAATGCAAGCCGCCGCACCGCTCAAACGTGAGCGGCATGGCGTTTTTCGGGGCATTTTCTGGGGCTAAAAAGATGTTCATGTCCGCTCAACCGCAAATCTACCGCGCCCGCCGCGTGGCGAAGCTGGTGCGCGCCATTCCCGCCGGCGATGCCGCCGGCGTCAAGCTCAACCGCGTTATCGGCACGGCGGCGCTGGACTATCACGATCCGTTCCTGATGTTCGACGAATTCCTGTCGGGAGAAGCGGTCACCTATATCGAGGACGTGCCGCAGCATCCCAGCCGCGGCTTCGAGACCATTACCTACATGCTCGAAGGCGGCCTGCACCATAGCGACAGCCGCGGCCGTGCGGGTGAGGTCGAACCGGGCGGCGCGCACTGGATGACGGCTGGTCGCGGCGTCATCCATTCCGAGACGCCGGTCGCCAAAAACGGCCGTGTCCATGGCGTGCAACTGTGGCTGAACCTGCCGTCTGGCGCCAAGCTGGCCGAGCCGCATTACAATGACATTCCGGCGGCGGATATTCCCGCCGTCATCTTCCAGAGGGCCGAGGTACGCCTGCTGGCCGGCCGTTTCCACGGCCTCCTGGGACCGATAGCGTCTCCGGCCACGGAGCCGTTCATAGCCGATATCAGCCTGGGCCATGAGGGCGAGCTCTCGCTTACCATTCCCGAACAACATCAAGGCTTTATCTACGTCTTTTCAGGCGGCGTCGCCATAGAGCAGGTCCTGGTCAATCCAGGCCATGCCGGCCTGCTTGATGGTGGCAACATCCTCAACCTCGTCGCTGGCCGTGACGGCGCGCGCGCCCTGATCGCCACGGCCAAACCATTGAACGAGCCCATCGTCCGCCAGGGGCCGTTCGTCATGAACAGTCAGGCCGAGATCAAGCAAGCCTTCAGCGACTACCGCAACGGCCTGTTCTGACAGGTATCATCCAGCGCTGATGCTGGCCACCTTGCCGGCAGCCAGGTCGACCAGGTTGCGCGCATGCGCGCTGATCAGCCCTTGTGTCGACGTGTCAGTGTTGAACACGCTGTACCAGCCTTGCGGTTCGTGCGGCGGGTCGCCGACATAGGCCGTCTCGCCGCGCTGCATGTGGTAATCGGCGTGCAGGGCCCGCCCGGCGCCGCCCCATGCCCAGAAGTTTGATCCGGCGACCGGCGTGTTGCCGGCGACGGCTGATTCCACCGCACCGTAGATCAGGCCGTAAAACCTGTCCTTGAAGGTGGTCGGTGTACCAGGTTCATACGAGATATTGTCGCGTGGAAAGCCGAATTCCTCGAAGACCAGCGGCTTGTCGATCTTGGTCGCGATGTCGATGTGCTTCTGGATATAGTCCTGCACCTTGGCGGCGCCGGCGTCGAACGTGCCGGGAATATCCTTGTGATCGACCCACGACCAGTTCTGCGGCCAGATATGTGCTGTCAGATAATCTATGTGTTCATGGGCTCTTACGAGGATATCCTCATCCATATTGCAGCCCATCAGGCCTTCGTGGCCCAGCGAGATCAGGTGGTGCGGATCCAGCGACCGGATCAGGGCGCAGGTGTCGGAGATCCAGCCGCAATAGGTATCGGCATTTTTGTGCACCGCGTCGTCGCTGCCGCCCGGCCGCGGTTCGTTGCAAAGCTGCCAGGCCATGATGGCGGGATCGTTGCTGTAAACATCGCCGGTGATCGTATTGCGCCGGCCGACGATCATCTTCACATACTGCCAGTAGGACTGCTTGGCGGCCTCGGCGGCATAGAATTGCGCTGAGAAATCAGCGAATTGCGGCCACGGGTGGGCCGGATCGTTCATGTTGATATAACTGCCGCCATTGGTCCAGTACTGATAGGTGACCATGCCGCCCGACCATTCCCAGAAATTGGTTAGGTACAGCACCGCCTTCATGCCGCGCTTGTTCATTTCGGCCAGCAAGAAGTCCAGCCCGGCCAGCAGCTCCTCATTATAATCGCCGGGTTTGTTGGAAAAAGCCGGCTGCAGCGAATTGATCAGCGGCGACAGTTCCGATGAGCCAAGCACGCGCAGGTTGACGATGCCCAGCGCCTTGAGATCGTCCAGTTCCTTGACCAGGCGGTCGCGATTGCCGGTGATGCCGGTCGAGCCGAGATAGGCGCCGTACCAGATATTGGCGCCGGCGTAGCGATAGATGTCGCCGTTCAGCTTGAAATGGATGCCGTCGCGCGACACGTAATCGGTCGCGGCGTGTTTCGGAACCTCCATTGCCACCGGTTGAGCGGCCTTATGTCGATGATGGTGCGTCCTGGCCTGGGTTGTCGCGGCCCAGCTCAGCCCAAGGCCGGCAAGGCTGGTGAACACGGTACGGCGCGTGAAGTCTGACATGGTTTCCTCCGGCTTTTGCTCTTGTGTGGGCGAGATTAGGCCGGAAGACCACACGCGGCAAGCGTGATTAATGAAATTTGAAATAGCTAAGCCGGTAGCGCCACGTATGCCGGGTAAAAAAGTCGGTATGACCGAGTAGGGCTAGCGACACGGCAATGCCAGGCAAGCTTTCAGGCAGGCGCCTGATTCCTGTGCCTGTTCAAAGGCTCGCATCAATATGTTGAGAAAATCTAAAAGCTGTCGAGATCGGCGACATGATCGCCTTTGACCAGCATGGCGTAACCGTTCATACGCCGATAGGGACGCAAGCGCGCTTCGGATGCGAATTTGATCAGCAGGCACGTCAGCCAGTTGACCGGCAGCTCCCGGCCCAGGCGCCGCCCTTCTTCGCCGGTATAGCGCATCTGTGCGACCTGCCAGCCCTGTGTCGCAAAGAAACGCGGCCAATCCTCCGGTTCCGCGCCCGGATAAAAAACGAAGGGCGCGTTCTTGGCTAGCCGATCGCGAATACGGCCGCGCTGGCTCATTTTCAGGAAGAAGGGCGAAAAATAGTCGGTCAGCCAATGGGTTATGTGGGATTGTTGGCACAGGTCACGCGCCAACGCGGCGACATTGTCGTTGCTGAGATAGGGGATAACGCCCTCGGTCAGAACCAGGATGCTGTTCCCACCTGCGTTCAGTTGTGACAGCAACGCGGCGCTCGCCGTATCATCCGACAGGTCGCAGGCGATACGCTGTAGGCGGCAGACAGGACGATCATCCTTCAACGTCTCGTTCTTGTAGTCGATAACATGTGAAAAATCGACCTCAATCCATTGAAAATCATCAGCTAAATCTAAACGATAAGGCCGCGTGTCCAGCCCGGCGCCCAGGTTGACGACCCGGTCGACACCTCCCTTGATGGCGTCGCTGATATAGCTATCGATGATATGGGTGCGCAGAGCCATCGACCACGCCATCGCCCGTTCGATCCCCATGTGCCGCGCCAGCTTGCGCCCGCGTTCGCCGACCAGCTTGATGGCCAGCGGATCGCGAAACAGGGCGTCCTTCCGCTGTGTCTCGACCCAGCGATAATAGGCGACCCAGAAGGCCGTATCGGAGACATGCTCGATGGTTTCGCTCATGGCCGTGTCTCGGGCGCGAATGGCGGACAAGGTGGGATTCGAACCCACGGTGGGCTTGCACCCACGGCGGTTTTCAAGGGGCGGAATCAAGTATTCGATCAGTTTATATTAATCTCGATCTATCTGCTTTTGCGTGATAAATCAACGATTTGATTTTTGATCTGTCCCTATTTCGTTACCACAGCCTTGTCCTACCATGCTATATATTTGCTAGCGGAAGCATCCGCCGGTGAAAGAAGAACTGCTAGACATGGCTAGAAGCTCGAATACTGTGGTCATGAAGATCACCAAGTCTCGCGTCGATGACCTCAAGGTACGCGACACGGACTATATTGCATGGGACAGCGAATTAAAAGGGTTTGGGTGCAAGGTTCTGCCGAGCGGGACCAAAAGCTATATCGCCTATGGTCGCGCCCGGAACAAGCAAATCGTCGTCACCATCGGGCGCACGACCCTTTACAGCCCCGATCAAGCCCGACTTCGGGCCGCTAAGCTGCTGATCCAGATGGCGGACGGCATAGACCCGCGTGCGGTGGACAAAGAAGAAAACGCAGCAAAAACAACGCTTCGCACAATAGGGCGGCGCTATACCAATGAGCGGAAGCTCAAAGAAACGTCTAAGCAGACCATCATGCGCCATGTCGACAAGACGTTCGCGGCATGGGCCGACAAGCCGATGACCACCATCACCCGCGCCATGATCTCGGCCCGCTATGACGAGTATCGGAAAGGTGGGTTCGACGGCAAGAAGGCCGCGCCGGGACAGGCCAATCAGGCATTTCAAGTCCTCAAGGCGCTGTTCAACTTCGCCATGCGCGAATTGCGCACCGCGACCGACGAACCGATCATTAGGGAGAACCCGGTCGGTGTGCTGCATGGTAAGTGGGGAGAGACGGAAGCCCGTACCCGCATGATCGAGGACGACAAGATCGGCGAAGTCGTTGACATGCTGTTGTCGTCTCGCCACTTACCGCTGAATGCCGAAACGCGCACCGGCGTCGAACTGACCCTTGCCCTGATCATGACGGGCTGCCGCTTGTCCGAACTGACCACGCTGAAATGGAGCCAGGTCACGCTCAACGGCGAAAAATCGTCGATCCACCTGCCAGACCCGAAGGGGAAGAAACCTATCTGGCTTCCTTTGAGCGTCCAGATGCGGGAATTGCTGGAGCAGCGGCCGCGCCTGAACAGCACCGATTACGTCTTCCCGTCATGGGGCAAGAGCGGGCACATTATCGACCCACGCGATACGCTGGTGAAGATCGGTGACATCTGTGGCCACAGGATTAGCGCTCACGATCTGCGCCGGTCATATACGACCTACGGCATTGCCAACTGCAATATCGAGTTTATCCGCGTGGAATTGCTGACCGGGCACAAGCCGACCTCGGTGACGGGACGGCACTATCTGAAAACCGATCACCTCGAATACTTGTACCCGGAAACGCAGCGCATCTCGGATTTCATATACGACAAGATGCGAGAGTTCCGGGCGAAAGCAGGACAGCGGGCCACATAGCGCCGCTTACAGCCGGGTTTCGCGTGCTGTGCTGGGTAGGTGCGGCGAACAGGGGGCCAGCCCCACGTCGCCTTGCTGGGGCCTTTTACGCCCCCTTTTTTAGCCGAAGCGGGTAGAACTGGCCATTACTGCGCCGCTTCTTTGAAAACAGGCCTCCCATCATCTTTCCCCACATAGTGAAGGTCGCCAATTCTTGTTTAGAAATGGCCTTATCTGCGCGGTTGTTACCGTAGTCTTTCGCCCGCTTCAAATAGCAATCATACAAGTCTCGTGCTTGTGTCCATTCATCGGGGCGCTCAGCTTCGTCCACATAGCGCATAATCCAGTCGTCAAACGCTTCATTGCGAACAACGAAAGCAGCTTCTTCCAGCTTCTTTCGTAAGACCTTAAACTGCTTCATAGACTTAAGTGCCTCCTTCTTGGCGGTTAGTTCGAGTACGAAGAATTCGACATACGCCCTATAGGCAAGGCGCTCTCTCATTAACCTGAGGCGCTCGCCCGGTGGGAATTCTGGCTCCGGCGGGGGCGGCACCCAGTCCTCTCGTTCCCAGGGCGGCGGAGCATTGCGAATGGCTTCAATTTCTGCCTCCTCCTCTGGGGTCAGTGATAAACTTGGCCATACTGGAGGCCATTCTGCCGGAACTGTCTCTAACCATTTAGGCAGACACCCGCCGTTAGTTTCGACATAGGTCTTTTGGGCGTGCCACAGCGCTGCCACCTCATCAGGATCAGTAATGCGAGCTGTCGGCCTTGACTTTCGTGGAGTGCGCGCCTTCCGCGTCCCCATCGGCAATCGGCCCGGTTTTGGTTTCGGTCTTCCCATTAGTCGATGCATAGCATGTATAGTTTAATGGCCCGTTTCTGGTGGCGGGCCTATCCAAAACCATACATACCTTACATAGCTCAGAAGGCGATGAAATGGATGTAGCGAACGCCTTACGATCATGCAAAACATGACCTAAAATAATCACTTGCCGATCAAACTTAATCTAAATTACAGTAACAGTGCCCGCAATTCGGGGTCGCACCAGCGACGGTCACGCGTAGTTCCTCGGCTATTGGCACGCCGTTAGAGGCTACGATCATGAAGACCTATCTCAATCACAACGAAGCCAGCGCGCTGCTCAATGTGCGCCCATCCACCCTGTACGCATGGCGTCACGCCGGGTTCGGTCCGAAATTCTACAAGTTCGGCCGGAAGGTGGGCTACCTCGAACAGGACATCCATGAATGGCTGGCCCAGCGTGCCTGCCAGTCCACCAGCGAGTATCCGAACCTGGCGGTGGCGTAAGTCGTGGCCCGTGTACGCCGTGACCTACGGCCTTCAGATGCAACCCACTAATATCATGTCCGTTTTCTTGGGCGTGCGTGACCAGCTCTAGCCTATGTCGCGCCGCTCAAGAAAAACCGCAGGGGGTCTTCGGAACCCCGCTGCGGTCAGAAAGTCAGCAGATGGTAAACATAACAGATTTCACAGGTGCCGGCAAAACGGCTCCACAGGCCGAACCGCCACACGTGCAGCCGTATGCCGGTGCAAGGGACGAGCACACCCCAGATAACCACAATCGCGGCACCAGTGCAGGGCAGGGCCGCTCATACCCTTGGGACAACCTTCCTTCGCCGTCGGCCAAGATTAGCCCGAAGCCCAGCGAAAGCAAGAAGCTGCCGCCTTGGGAAAAGCCGCCGACCAAACCGGAAGACATCATTTTGGAGGTTGCCGTGTCCACCGACACCATCACCGAACTGCGATACCTCGTTGAGCCGTACCTGCCGGAAAATCAGGTCGTCGGATTCTACGGTAAGGGCGAAACCGCCAAGTCATCGTTCGTTGCCTCTATGGCTGCGTATATTGCGCCTCATTCATCCACGCTCTGGATTAGCGTTGAGGAAGACCCGGCATGGATCAAGGTGCGCCACGTCAAGGCGGGCGGAGGCGACAGAACGCTCTATGTTTTCCGCGCGATAGAGACGAAACTTGATACTTACGGAAAGCCGGTGGCATCCAATTTCAACATCTATGAACACCTCGAACCGACCATCATCGCTGCCAAGGCGCAGACGGTGGCGACGTCCCGTTACTTCCCTGACCAGCGAGAGCGGCCCCTGCGGCTGGTCGTGCTGGATACGGCGGTGGCGCTGACGACGTGGGGCAAGGGGGAGAAGTCAACTGACGATGCCTCAGTCAAGCGCCTGATGGCGCACCTCGATTTGCTTTGTCGGACTCACGGCGTAACGATTGCGGTGATCGGCCACTTCAACAAGGGTAAGCACGACAACATCGCTGACATGGTTTCCGGGGCCGGTTCGTGGACGACCTCGGTGCGGCAGGCCTTCGGGCACTTCGCCGACCGGCGCGAGGAATACAGCTTTGTCATCGCCACGGCGAAAAGCAGCCTGACGGGCAAATTCGGCGCGACCTACAAAACGATGCCGGTCCACGTCCTGGCGCACCGCGCAGACGGCAGCGATAGCGTGCTCTGTGCCGTCCAGCCCGGTCCGATTGAATGGGGCCAGGACAACATGCTCGACCTAGTTGCCGCCGCGACCGCCACCGACGATGATGACCACAATAGCGGGGCGGCCTTCAATCCGAAGCATCAGCGGTATGGCGCGGTCGTTGAGATGGTGGCCCAGCTCGTCAATGACGGCAACCCGAACGTCACCCGTCGGCTGGTGTCCGACATGCTGAACGCAAAGATTGAAGGGAGGCACTGGCAGAAGGTCGAGGCCGCATTAGCTGCTGACCACAATATCCATCCCGTCACCCAACACCATGGCCTGTTCGTGTACGAACGGCGGCTGTAAACATGATGCTTTGTCGCCAGCTATGCACTAGTCGGGGTGTGAGTATTTGGGTGCAAAACTACAATTCTAAAAAACTGACTAAATTCATGTTGCTGATTTTGTAGTTTTGTAGATTTGCCGTTTGCGGTTCAACCCCCGATTTGCTGTGCTACCGGCATAACTGAAGGCATCAAGCCCACTTTGCGCTTGCCCTTTACCGCCAGTTGAGGCTGGCTGTGGCCACAGGGAGAGCTGCTATGAAATCACCCAAGGGCAAAGTCATCCTCGTGCGTTTGACGACGAAGTTTGGATGGGAGCATCCGCAGACGTTTGCATCACTTGATGACGCTTTGATTGACACGGAAGACTATACCAGCAGCATTCAAAGAGCGACTGTAGCTTGGGCCATTTACGACGCCAGCGATAAAAACATCTGCCTTGCTTGGGGCGCCTACGGTGCTGCCGCTGCCTTGGGAGAATTTGGTCCACGGCAGTTGATTGTCGGGCAGAACCCTTGCCCACAGGACTGAGCGCAGCCTTCAGTCATTACAGGTGTCGCATATTGCGACCTCCGGTGTCACGACCCCCTCGCTGATCCCGAAGGGCCGATGGCAATGAATGCAGATGGCTACCGGCCGAGTGACGATTGGCGTCTCTGGCTTGGTTTCCCGACGCCGCTTGTCTTCGTGCCACTTCTTGATTTCTTCAGGTGTGAATGACATGCGCCGCTCCGTGGTTTCAAGGATAGTCGCATTTCAACGTAAAGGCGAGGTTAGTGCGGACGGGCCGCTGTAAGCCGCATACAGCGGCATTTCGCAGCTTTCAACACCCACGCGGCACCCAATAGCGAAACGCGGCTGTAATCCCGGCGCACGCGAACCGGTGCCCGCACACCTGCATAGGCTTGCGCACGGGGCGATGCTTGCGTGGTCAAAGGACACCACGCCTGACGTGTAAGGTATGTATGGTTTGAGATGCCCTTCGGTTAGCAGTTCGGGGCAACAGATTGGACCTATTCTGCTATGGCGGGACCAATTGACGTCGTGGTCATAGTCAAAGTCATGACCTACGGCGGTCACGATACTTGCGGCAGATGGATTAGCTTTCAGATGCAAGTAATTGAACTAATTAAAATTCGTTTGCTTGATGTACGCGGCCTTTCGTACACTTGCAGCAGGTAGCAAGCCAATTGCAAATATCGAGGCAAGAAATGACATCGAATACTCAAGCCGCTGCTCAAGTCCGTGAGGGCGAGCGGCGCATAGAAGCCGCCAAAGCCCGGATCAACGCCGAGCAGACCAAGCCCGCTCCGGCGGTCAGTGACCACAAGGCAGTCGAGGCTGAGATTGAACAGTCCGACGCTGAACGGAACCGCGTCGTGCGGGAACAGTACTTCGCCGCCAAGAAGGCGCGTGAGGCCAACGGCGGGGACGACCCCGCGCCGGTCGATGTACATGGCGCGAACAAGCGGAAGGGCACGGTTGCGAAGGTTGATGCCGGTGTGGTCACCAAAGCCGAGAACACGACGCCGACGCCCTCGCTGGACCCGCGCTGCGTGATGGCCATTGACGGGTTTGATGAACACGCCGACATCTTGGGCCAAGCTTTCCGCGCCTTTGAGACCGCCCATAAGGCTGTCACCGATATCTTCGCCGCCCGTGACGCTGCCGCGTCGAACCCGGAATGGACGCCCGCCACGCAGACCATCAAGACGGCGGACTATGCGCTGAAGGCACAGGACCGGGCGACCAAGGCCTGGGATAGCGCGTCCGCCAACCTCGCCAAGACCATTGCCTTTTGCGAGGCGGAGTTAGGCAAGCCCCTGGAAAGCCAGAACCAGACTGTGACCACCGTTGCGCTGGCCGGCGAAATCCGCGCCCACGTCAAGCATATGGATCAGACCGAACGGCAGCGCTTCATGCGCGAGGCCTTCAGCCGGAAGGACGTTCGGACTCTTCAAGCTGTGCTGTCCGGGCCATCATTTCTGAGCGGCATGGACATGGACGCCCACGACCACCACACCCGCCGGTTTCAGGAGATGCAGAACCCGCAGCTTGTCAGCCGCCTGACGGCGATGAGGAAGGCGCAGGAACTGCTCGACAGTCGCGGCCCGCTCATCTGGTCCGAAGTGACCCGTGCCGTTGGCAGCTCGTGGGACAAGGTCAACAAAATGAAGGCCGCTTCCACCGCCGCCCACGCCGCCCTGATCTTCAGCGACCTCGCCTGAGCGTGCAAAAAACAATTGGAGCAAGATAGGGAAGATGACTGAGATTATCCCACCCTGGCATCAAAATAGTGCCGCCGCCCCACCGGTTGCCGATGCATCCGATGCCCTGCCGGTCGCCGTCAAAGGCCGCAAGGGCTTCGTTCCGGGCAGGTCGGGCAACCCGGCAGGGAAGAAACCCGGGACCCTGAACCACAAGACGCGCATCCGGCAGCGGTTCGAGGAACAGGGCGAGGCCATTGCGGATGTGGTTATGCAAAAGGCGCTGGAAGGCGACCTGAACGCGGCGGCGATCATTCTGGCCCGGTTGGAGCCGCCGTTGCGGCCGTCCAGCGCCCCCGTCACCTTCGCTTTCGACCCTACGCTTACGCTCACTGAGCAGGCGGGCGCGCTGATGGTCGCCATCGCGGAAGGCCGGATTAGCCCGGAGGTCGGCAAGGGCCTGATGTCGGCACTGTCGGCGTTCGCTGGCATGAAGGAAATCGACGAACTGGCAAGCCAGCTTGCTGAACTTAAATCCCACCTCGCCATAAGGAGCCGGTCATGAGCTTAATCCGACTGAACTTTAATTTTCAGGGATGGTGCTGTGTTTTGATGGAGGCGGGCGCCAAGCATATCGACCTCATCGAACTGTATCACTCTAGCGAATGGCGTTTCGAGCTGGAGAACTCGTTCTATCGGAAAGAGGGTGAACCGATCTTGGGGTTCTTCAACCGGACCGTCAAAGCTGCGCAAGATATCCGCACGGCTCACTGGCGCAAGCACGCCCACAAGGCCGAGCCTATACCTGAGCAGCCGGTGTGGCTGGCCCTTGTAGATACCGAGAAGCGGAAGCGCGACCTCGCCCGCGAACTATCGGAGATGGCGGAGGCCTGCGACATCAGCGGCGACGATTTCGTCCGCTTCGCCTCTGCCATTGAGATCGCGCAGCGCGAGGGGATGATAGGGTTGAGTGGCCATCACGAGATATACGCCCATATGGAATTGGCGTTCGACGGATCCGTCAGCCCGCCGCAAAGGCTCACCCCGGCCGTCAGGGAAGAAACGTTCAAATTCGCCAAGCGGGTTGCGGAAACCGGGGCAATCGAATGAAACCGACCCGTTCCCGCCGTAACGTCATTGCTGACATCAAAACGCGGCTCAAGCCAAAGCGCAGGCCTATCACCGTGGTCACCGCCCAGATTGCCGAGGCCGCGACCGTTACACTCGGCTCGCTGCCGCAAGCGGTCATGGACCGCATGGAGCCGGGCGACAGGTTCATGGTCGTCCCACCGATCCTCGGTCTCGATGAATGGGAGGCGCTTGCCGCGCCGTACCAGGACCGGATCACGCGCGAGGCTATGGCCGATATTGACCACACGGTCGCCGCAGAGCGCCCGGAAGGCGAAGCGCCACAGTCGTGGTCAGCACCACAGGTGTATCGGACGAGTTAGCGTCCATCGAGAAAGTCCGGCGCTGTACGGTGACGGATGCAGGGCTATTGAGCAAGCGCGCCCTGCCGAGGCATAGCCGGTACTGGTTCCTCGTTAATCCAACCCCGGCAGCACGGAAGGACGTATCCTTTCCTCCGTCCGCGACCGTGCCTTAGCGACTAGCCCCACCGGGAGCCATACCCGGTGGGGTGCTTTGCTTTTTGATGCACCCCACAGGCCCCAGCGGGGCGGCAGCAGCCGCGAAGTCGGTGCAGGTGCGGCAGGTGCTTTGTCACAGGTGGTTGGTCAGAGTTTCAAGCGCAGCTTTGCAGTTATCGAGATAGTCTTGTTTCACCTGAACGCGATGCCCATTGACCGTTTGCTTACCGGATCGGACATGTGAGAACGGTTGGCCTTTAGCGAACGCAATAACACCAGTTGTTTGAAAATCACGAATGCTAACGAAACCATCACTAACTTCGCTGAAGGTGAACAAATCTGGGTTTGTTTTTAGCAAAGCCGTGACATCATTCATAATCGTTTGAAGAACGGCAGCGTAAGCGGACGCTTCGCCCATGTACTGAGTAAGACGATTTCTCGCGATAAGATGAACCTTTGGAAGTGGCCGTCCGGCGTCCTTCAACTTTGTCGCAAACATGTACGCAGCATAGATTTCAGAGGGCAGTTTCAAGCCGTATATCAGTGAAAAGGCATTTTGGATGGCCCGACGTGACGAATCGTCAGCCATCACAGGCAGGACAATCCTGTCTGCACTTGCGAGGGCGATCTGTGTGTAAAGCGAGAAACTCGGGTTACAATCAAAGAACACAGTGTCGTATTCTTCCTTTAGCTGATCAAGAAAATTCTTAAGCCAATCGATCACCGATATCCAAGCGTTCGTTCCAGGTATATTTTGGTTGGCGAGCGTATTCACGGCATTTGCCTGAAGTTCGAGAAGCGGATCACCACAAACGAGGTCGATATTTGCCGGTATCGTGCTGTTGTAAGTGCTCGGCTTCGTTATGAAGTCGTGCGCATTAAATGACGGCGGAGCGTAAGGGGAAGGCAGGCGCAGTTGGAAATATCCGCCTATGCTGCACCGAGGCACCATGCCTTGACGCTCCAAAAGCTTCTCACTGCCCTTGTTGTTCAAGCCACCGAGCATCAACTCCGACAGGTTGGCCTGTGGGCAAAGATCAACCGCGAGAATGCGTTTCTCAGGATGCAATTCGGCGTAACGTGCGATTGCCTGAAACGCGAGACTGGTTTTACCCGTCCCGCCCTTGTTGTTCCAAAAAGCGTAAGTCAAATCCATATTTTCTCTCCGATAGCGACGGGGCCGATTCAGGCCTATGCGGACATCATGACGTCCAAAATGGACGATGACAAGTCCAAATGTGCTGAAGAGATAATAATTGACAGCTAGCTATTTGCTAGACTTGGCAAAAATGACATACGCGCTGCCCCGCAGGGCATGTTCGTTATCATGCTGTAATTATTTGGGAAATTGGCGGACAGAGTGAGATTCGAACTCACGGTGGGCTCACACCCACGGCGGTTTTCAAGACCGCTGCCTTAAACCACTCGGCCACCTGTCCATTCCAAAGGAGTGGGCTTGTACCGTGTGTGTCCGCATATGCCAAGCGGCAAAAATTCACGCCGTCGCGACCCGAAAAAGCCTTCAATCCGTCTTAACCATCAATTTCCTTTCTTGGGCATACACTTTGCGTGACGAAAGACGCAAACCACAGGGCGGATAACACCATATGGGCGAGCGCAGGGGCGCACTTCGCACTTTAAGTTTCCTGGCATTACCCATTGTTTTGCCAATGCTTTTGAGTGCCTGTGCGTCACCGGGTGGCCAGGCCTCGGTCAATCTGTCACGCGGACCAAACGCCACGTCGGCCGGCCTTTACAAGTCCGGCACCATGAAGCCTTACGCAGTGCGCGGACACACCTATTATCCTCAGGTCCCGGACGCCGGCTATTCCGAAACCGGCCTGGCGTCCTGGTACGGCAACGAATCCGGCACACGCACCGCCAATGGTGAAGTCTATGACGCTGACGGCCTGTCGGCGGCGCACCGCACCTTTCCATTGCCCAGCATCGCCGAAGTCACCAATCTCGATAACGGAAAGACGATCCGGCTGCGCATCAATGACCGTGGCCCTTTCAACGACCGTATCATCGACCTGTCGCGCGGCGCGGCCAAGGCGCTTGGCGTCTATCAGACCGGTACCGCCCGCGTTCGCGTCACGTGGCTGGGCCCGGCCGACAGCGACGACGACGCATCGGCTGTCGCTTCCGCCTCGCCGCCGACTACATCTGACGACGACGACAACAACGCTGGCTATATAGTCCAGATCGGTGCCTTTTCCAGCAAAGACAATGCCTTGCAGGCACAGGCTCAGATAGATGATGCCCGCATCGATACCCGCGGCAATCTCTACATTGTCTATCTCGGCCCCTTCCAGGGCGCCGCCAGCGCCGAAAGCCATCGCCAGCAGGCCATCGATGCCGGCTTCCGCGACGCCATCCTCAAGCACGGTGGTTGAAAAAAACACCGCCGGGGCTTGAGAAAAGCCGCCGGCCCGGGCTAATTCATCGGGTGAGCCAGTTATCGCAACAACGCGGCCGGTTTATCGTCTTCGAAGGCGGTGAGGGGGCCGGGAAATCGACGCAGGTCAAGGCGTTGGTTGCACAGTTGCGCGCGCTTGGCCTCGAAGTCGTGCAAACGCGCGAGCCAGGTGGCTCACCCGGCGCCGAATTGCTGCGCGACCTTCTCGTCCAGGGCGACGCTGGCCGCTGGTCGCCGCTCAGCGAACTGTTGATGATGTACGCCGCGCGGTCAGACCATCTGGAAAAGGTTATTCGTCCGGCCCTTGGACGCGGCGCCTGGGTGGTCTGCGACCGCTTCGCCGATTCGTCGCGCGCCTACCAGGGCGCCGGCGGCGGCGTTACGCCGGCTTTCATCGAACAGGTCGATGCCGCCGTGGTCAACGATATCCAACCTGACCTGGTGCTGGTCATGGATCTGCCGGTCGAGGCCGGCCTGCGCCGGGCCAGCGCGCGCGGCGATCACGAAAACCGCTTTGAATCCAAAGGTCTGGCCTTCCATGAGCGTCTGCGTCAGGGCTTTCTGGCGCGTGCGGCGCAGGTCCCGGACCGCTATCGCATCCTTGACGCCGACAAGCCGATCGAGATGCTGTCGGCAGATATATGGACAGCCGTCCGTGCCGCCTTCGTCGATTTGCGAGGCGCATGATATGGCCGATCTGACGCCGCCGCGCGAAAATTTCGCCTTTGAAAATGGCGAAACGGTCGATCGTGCCTTTCTGACAGCTTACCAGAAGGACCATCTGCACCACGCGTGGCTGCTCAGCGGTCCGCAAGGCGTGGGTAAGGCCAGTTTCGCCTTCCGCGCCGCCCGTTTCCTGATGGGGAAGACGCGTGATCCAGGCGCAGGCTCGCTCGGCATGTCGCCGGATGACGCCGATGTGCGGCTAATCACGGTGGGCTCGCACCCCGACCTGCTGGTGTTGGAACGCGAGATGGGCGAGACGCGCCTGAAGAAGAATATCAGTGTTGATGCGGTGCGCGAAATCGGCGAATTTTTTTCCAAGGCGCCGTCACGCTCGCCATGGCGAGTCTGTATCATCGACTCGGTCGATGACCTGAATATAAATTCCGCCAATGCCTTATTGAAAATTCTTGAGGAACCGCCTCACAAAGGCATCCTCTTCCTGGTCTCGCATTCGCCTGGCCGCCTGCTGGCCACCATACGTTCACGTTGCCGGCGTCTGAATTTTGCCCCGTGGTCGGACGAAGCTGTCTCGGATTTTGCACGCCGTCACCTGGACCTCGATGATGACAGTTTGGCGCGGCTGGTACGGCTTGCGCACGGCGCGCCGGGCAGGGCGCTAAGCCTTGCCGATGAAGGCATTCTGGACATCGACGCCTTTGCCGGAAGCCTGCTGGCAAAGCCTTTGCCGCCGCGCGCCGACCTGATGCCGATGGCGGCGCAGTTCAAGGCATCGACGGCAAAAAACGATGGCGCGCGCAAATTCGCCGCCTTCATCGAATGTCTGGCCGACCGTGTTCACGAACGTGTTTTGAGTGCGGAAACGCCGCAAATCGGCCAATCGGCCCTGAAATTATGGGAGCGTCTCAACACGGCGGTCGTTGAGGTCGAATCCATCAATCTTGATCGTGGTGATTATTTTTGGTCTCTTTACAATGATATATCAGCTAATATCTGAAGCCAGATGTGAATTTTGATGATGGATTGCCGATATATTGATTCCCACGTCAACCTGCATGCGCCACAGTTCGATGACGACCGTGCAGAGGTGATCGATCGCGCCCGCCAAGCCGGCGTCGGCCTGATGGTCAATATCTGCGATCGCGTGTCAAACTTCGACGCCGTCTACCAGATTGCCGAGGATAATGCCGACATCTGGGCCACCGTTGGCACCCATCCGCACGAAGCGCGCGAAAATCCGGATCTCGACGTCGCCACCCTGCTCGAAATGGCGCAAAAGCCGAAAGTCGTCGGCATTGGCGAATGCGGGCTGGATTTTCACTACGATCTCAGTCCGCGCGACGTCCAGGCCCGCGTCTTTCGCACCCACGTGCGTGCGGCGCGCGAAAGCGGCTTGCCGCTGGTCGTTCATACGCGCGAGGCTGACGATGTCATGGCACAAATCCTTGAAGAAGAAAAGAAAATCGGCGCGTTCAAACTGCTGATGCACTGCTATACCAGCGGCGCCGAACTGGCGAAAAAGGCTGCGGCCATGGGCGCCTGGTTTTCGGTGTCCGGCATCGCCACCTTCAAGGCCGCCGAAGATGTCCGCGCGATCATCCGCGACATGCCGGCCGACAAAATCATCGTCGAAACCGATTGTCCTTACCTGGCGCCAATTCCGATGCGCGGCCGCCGCTGCGAACCGGCCTTCGTGCCTTATATTTATGACAGGCTGGGCGAAATCCGGGGTTGGGATGCCGAGGAGGTGAGGGGGCGCACTCACGCCGCGTTCTTCACCCTGTTCGACCGGATCAGGCCATGACGCAAAGGCTGAAGATCGTCATTCTGGGATCCGGTTGTTCCACCGGTGTGCCGCGCATCGACGGTTACTGGGGCGCGTGCGATCCGGCCAATCCGAAAAACCGCCGTTCGCGTTGCTCGGCCTGGTTCGGTCTTTATGACGATGCCGCGCCGCAAACCTTAACGTCGGTCGTCATCGACACCGCGCCGGAGTTCCGCGAGCAAATGCTGCGCACCGGCATCACGACGCTCAATGCCGTCCTGTGGACTCACGATCATGCTGACCAGGCGCATGGGCTGGACGACATCCGCGCCATGACCTTTGCCCGCGGTGCGCCGGTCGACGGCTATATGGACCAGGCGACGCACGACAGTCTGGTTCATCGTTTCGGCTATGTTTTCGAAGGCAAGCTTGGCTATCCGCCGGTGTGCCAGGGCCACGTCATTCCGCGACACGGAACGCCGTGGAGTGTTAACGGCGCCGGCGGCGCCCTGCCCATATTAACCTTTGACCAGCAGCACGGTCCGATCCGCAGTGTCGGCTACCGGCTCGGCGATATCGCCTATTCCAGCGACGTCTCCGGTCTGCCCGACGACAGCTTCGCGGCACTGGAAGGGTTGAAGCTGTGGGTCGTCGATGCCTTGCGCTATCGGCCGCATCCGACGCATTCGCACCTGGAACAGACCCTGGCTTGGATCGCGCGCGTCAAGCCGGAACGCGCCGTACTGACCAATCTGCACCAGGACATGGACTATGAGGCGTTGCGGCATCAACTGCCGGAAAACGTCGAACCGGCTTACGACCAGTTAATGTTCGACATGGCCTTATGAGCGATACTTAAAGTGATGTATCAGGTGAAGTCTCAGTCATAATCCAGCGCCACGCCACCGTAGACCGCCGGACGGTCATTGGCGGCGAAAACGGCCTGATCCAGCGCGTACAGCGTTCCCAGGCCCGCCAGGAACACGGTGGCGAACGCCCAGCCGATCAGCAGATAACGGTGGCGGCCAAGCTGCACGCCGGCCCAGGCAGCCGCACGCCGGCGACCGTGATGCAGCGTCAATTGACCGAAGGAATTGGTGGTGGGTTGAAACAGGCTGGCGCTGGCCATGATGATGATCCTTGAGCATACGCGATGCGTCCAGATGTAACGCACGCAACATAAGGCGTATGTGGCGAAATCTGCCTAATGGCATAAGCGCACGGTAAAGAGCCTCCTTGGCCGCAAATGCGCCACAGCGAGCAATTTATTTCCTATAATATTTATTATGCGAGAAACGGATGCGGCCCTCTACATCCGCATTCTGGTGAATTTGGCGTCGCAAATCGCACCTGGACGCGGCCACATGCGCCAGAAACTCAGCATGCACTCGCCCAACGATCCGCTCCCCTTGCCTTCATGCCAGGCCTGTCGCCGCCGTACATTACATAACCACCAGGTTATGAACGGCCTCGCTCCGCACGCCACACCTGTCCTTGGCAAATCACCCGGCTTCACCTATCGTCGCGGCGGGCGAAAAGGGAAAATCTCATGGCGGAGTCTGTCAAACCGCAAGTCTCCTTGCGCCAGATGCTGGCCTTCATCGGTCCGTGCGTGCCGTTCGCGGCGCTGGGCCTGCCGATCGTTGTCACCCTGCCGGAGTTCTACGGCACGGAGCTTCAGCTTGGCGGCATCGTCGGTATCGTCTTCGCCGTCGTGCGCCTTTTTGATATCTTCGTCGACCCGCCGCTCGGTTACGCCATGGATCGCACGCGCACGAAGATGGGCCGGTTCAAGCTGTGGATGCTGTTGTGCCTGCCGATCCTGTTCGTGGCGATCGGCTTCATCTTCCTGGCCCGCATGGGCGTAGGTCCGCTCTATCTCGGCGCCTGGCTGTTCGTGCTCTATGTCGGTTTCTCGATCGCCGCCCTCAGCCAGGCCAGCTGGGGCGGCGTCCTGTCGACCGATTATGACGAACGCTCGCGCATCTTTGCCGTCTGGCAGGTCGGCAATATCCTCGGCATCATCGTCGCCGCCCTGATCCCCGTCATCGTCCAGCGCTATCCGGCGGTCTTTGGCGTCACGCCCGACCACGCCTATGTCCGCGGCGTCGAGATCATGGGTCTGTTCATCATGGCCGCCCTGCCGCTGACCATCGGTCTGGCCCTGTGGCTCGTGCCGGAAAAGGTGTCCAACGCCTCGACTCACGACCTGAAACTCAGCCATTATTTCGACATGTGGAAGCGCAGGAACGTTCGCCGCATACTGTACGCCGACCTGTTCATGGGCCTGGCGCCCGGCGTCATGGCGGCCCTGTTCTTCTATTTCTTCGAACAGACCAAGGGCCTGACGCGCCTGCAATCCAGCGAGGCCATGCTGCTCTATTTCGTCTCCGGCATCGTCGGCGCCCCCGTCTGGATCGCCCTGTCGAAACGCCTGAGCAAGCACACGGCGCTGATCGTCTCCAGCCTCATCTTCGCCGCGCTTTACGGCGCCATGTACTTCGCGCCCAAGGACAATTTCGCCGTCTGCGCCGCCATGACCTTCGCCAACGGCATTCCGTACGCCGCTTCGTTGCTTCTGACGCGCGCCATGATGGCCGACATCGGCGATGAAGTGCTCGATGAAACCAGCCACGACCACAAGGGCACGTTGATGGCCATATTGTCGGCCACCACCAAGGTCGGCTATGCCCTGTCGGCCCTGACCATTACCCTGGCCGGCTGGCTGGGTTTCAACGTAAAGCATCCCGAGCTGAGCCCAGATGGCGCCCGCATGTGGATCCAGGCCTTGTTCATCGGCCTGCCGGTGATTTTTCTCATCCTCGGCGCCCTGTCCCTGCGCGGTTATGACCTGACGCCGGCGCGCCATCGCGATATCATCGCGCGACTCAAGGCAAAGGATATACTGTGACCGCGCCCCCAGAAAACGCAGCGATCGAAGCCCTGCTCGAAGTGATGCGCCGCCTGCGCGATCCGGTAAACGGTTGCCCGTGGGACAGCGTCCAGACCTACGACACCGTCGCCCCCTATACCATCGAGGAGGCCTATGAGGTCGCCGACGCCATAGCCCGCAAGGATATGCGCGACCTGAAGGAAGAACTGGGCGACCTGCTGTTCCAGGTCGTTTTCCACGCCCGTATCGCCGAGGAACAGGGCCTGTTCGACTTCAACGACGTGGCTCAGGACATGGCGGACAAGCTGATACGCCGTCATCCGCACGTCTTCGGCGACAAGCAGGGGCGCAACCGCGCCGAACGCGACGAGGCCTGGGAACTGGCCAAGGCCGAGGAGCGCAAGGCCAAGGACAAGCACGGCGTCCTCGACGACGTGCCGGTTGGCCTGCCCGCCCTCACCCGCGCCGCCAAGCTGACCAAACGCGCCGCCCGCGTCGGTTTCGACTGGCCTTCACTGCGTGAAGTGGTCGACAAGCTGGACGAGGAAACGCGCGAGCTGAAGGCCGAAATCGCCGTGGGCGATCTTGACAAGGCGCGTGAGGAGCTCGGCGATTTGTTGTTTGTTCTCGCGAACCTGGCGCGAAAACTGGATGTTGAACCCGAGGATGCGCTGCGCGGCACCAATGCCAAGTTCGTCCGCCGCTTCCAGTCGATCGAGGCCGCCCTGGCGGCCCGTGGCAAGACGCCGGACCAGTCCGATCTGGCCGAAATGGACGCGCTGTGGAACGACACCAAGCATGCGGAGCGCTGGCCCGCCGAGGCCGCGAAATGACCCCGCGCAAGCCCTTGATCGACAACCGTTTCCGCAGCGTCCTGATCAGCATCGGCGCCTGCATGGCCCTGATCGTCGCCTATTACATGGCCGTCGGCCAGGAGAAGATTCCGTCGGACACACAGATCGTCTATCAGGGTTGCATCGGCGCCCCCTGCCGCGCCTTCCGGCTTGAAATCGCCCACGACGGCGCCGTCCGGCTGCTCGACGATACCGGCGCCTCCAGCTACAAGATCTCGACCTTCGCTTTGCGCCGGGTGCTGCGCGTCTTCAACCGCCAGCATTTCCTCGACCGCAATGTCATGGCCTATGACGCCGGCAGCGGCGCGGCGTGCGAACTCAGCCTGCAGATGGACCACCGCCTGACCGCCCTCACCCACGCCTGCGATACCCAGGCACCGGAAATCGCCCAGCCGGTCGAGGCACTGGAACAGGTGACGCGCTTCCGCGAAGTTGCCGCCGGTGACGCTGTCGTCCGTCACGACCTCGGGGTTCAGCCGGCCACCTGATCCGAATTGCGCCCTTACGCCGACCCGGCATAGCCTCGCTCCCGGGGTGCGGGGAAAGCGAGCCATGAAGCGCAGTACCTGGATCGTCCTCGCCGTATCGGTCGCCGCCGTCATCGGCGTGGCGGCGACCGTTCCCGGCCGGCTTCAGGCCTGGCAACAGGAACACAGCCTGGCCACCACCCATATCACCTACAACCATTTCGCCTGTGCCGGCACGCCCTGCCCCGCCTTCCAGGTCGATGTCTTCGGCGACGGCACGGTCATCTATCAGGGCTTCCAGGACGTCGCCGTGCGCGGTGCCTACACCTACCACATCCCGCGCGACGAGCTTCAGGCCTATATCCGCGACTTCCGTGTTTCCGGCTACTGGCAGAAACCGCACGCCGGCGCACCGACTCCATCTGGCGGCGGCTGCCGCGTCATGCTGAGTTCTGACCACCAGACGCGCCGCAACGCCTGCCTTGACGCCGTCGGTGAAGACGGCATGACCCTGGCCCAGCCGCAACTGTCGGCCGACATTGCCCAGCTGGAGGCCCTGGTCAAGCTCGACGCTCTAACCCAGGGCCACTACGTCGCCGGCACGACGCCGTCGCCAACGCCGGTCACCGGCATGCGGCCTTATCGTGCACACGCTCTGTTTCCCGGCGCCACACCCACACCGGTAAATCCAGTTTTATAATGCAAGTTTACAAAATTAATCATTTCAAATCAAAATGTAACAACAAATAGATTGTTTTTAAAAAGGCATTTCCGGCGTCCCGTTGCGAATCGCAAGCCGGCGGTTTACATCTGGCGCCGGCCCCTTTTCCGAGACCACTTTCCATGAAACGCCCGACCAAGACCCCGCCGCCCGCCAAGGCGCCGCGTTCACGCCTCGTCCGTGCCGAAATGCCCAAGGCCAAGCCCACCGCGCTTGCCAAGCCGCCTAAAGCGCCAGCCCGCGCCGAGCCACGTTCGCTCGATCCGGTCAATCTGGCGCTGGAACTGGTCGGCGACGCGTGGAGCCTGTTGATCGTCCGCGACCTGATGCTGCGCGGCCATACCGGCTACCAGGCCTTCCTGCGCTCGGGCGAGAAGATCGCCACCAACATCCTGGCCGACCGCCTGCTCAGGCTGGAGCACAACGGCCTGATCACCAAGGCCGCCGATCCGGCCGACGCGCGCAAGTTCATCTATGCCCTCACCGCCCGGGGCGCCGACCTGGCGCCCGTCCTGGTCGAGCTGATTCTGTTCAGCCATCGCAACGCGCCGCGCATCGATATGCCCAAGGACGTCCTTCAGGAGATGCTGCGCAACAAACCGGCCTTCACCGCGCGCCTGATCCGCGCCTCGGCGCCCAAGGTGAAGCGTCAGGTGAAGCCGCGCCCGCAACTGCCTGAACTATCTGATGAAACGCTCAGCCTGTTTTGAGCTATACGCGGTTCTCTGGCGAGTTGGCTACCAGCGGTAAAGGAAGGGGAAAATCCACAGATTTCACAGATTAACACAGATTTTTCAGAGCGTTACTGCAGGCAATCTCGTCTGGTGACGTGAAAGATCGCTTCGCGATCGTCCATGTGGTTACGTCTTCCCAAGCCAAGGGTAAAACGCTGAAAAATCTGCGTTCATCTGCGGCTAAACCTTCTAGCGAAGGCTGCCAATGCAAGTGTCTGTCAGGTCTACGCGACAGCCCTGCCGCATATGCATCTACTCCATCGCCGCCAGTTCGACATGGTCGTCCTGCGCCGCCGCGCTGGCCGCTTTCTTCTTCGGCGCGGCGATGATCAGCAGCAGCGGCATGCACACGATGGTCAGGGTCAGCATCAGGCGGAAATTGTCGACATAGGCGATCATGCTGGCCTGGCGGGTGATTTCGGCGTTGAGCGCCGCGGCCCCCAGGGCGCCTCCGCCCATCATGCCGCTCGTCGCGTCGGGCGGCAGGTTGCCGACCAGCCCGGCGTGCGCCGCCTGGGTATTGCCGACCTGCAGCGCCTGCACCATGGCGATGCCGATCGACGAGCCGATGTTGCGAATCAGGCTGTAGATCGAGGTGCCGTCCGGCCGCAACTCGCCGGCCAAGGTGGCGAACGACGCCGCCGACAGCGGCACGAAGACCAGCCCCATGCCTATGCCTTGGATGACGCCCGGCCAGATGATGTCGCCCTTGCTGAGCACGACGGTGTATTGGCACATCCAGAACAGCGACACGGCGGTCAGGCCGAAACCGGCGGCCAGGATCAGGCGCAGGTCGACCTTGCCGACCAGCCGCCCGACCACGACCATGGCGAACATGGTCCCCAGCCCCGACGGCGCGGTGACGATGCCGGCGTCCATGGCTGAATAGCCCATCAGCCCTTGCAGCATCGACGGCATCAGGGCGCGCGTGGCGAACAGGACCATGCCGACGATGAAGATGAAGAACAGGCCGGTCGTGAAGTTGCGGTTGAGCAGCAGGCGGTAGTCGAAGAAGGTCTTGCCCGCCGGCAGGGTGAAGGTATGGATGGCGAAGCAGGTGAAGCTGATCAGGGCCAGCAGCGCCTCGATCCAGGTCTCGCTCGACGAAAACCAGTCGTTCTGCTGCCCGCGGTCCAGCAGCATCTGCAACGATCCGATGGCGATCGACAGCGCGGTGAAGCCGAAGATGTCGAAGCGGATGCCGCGACCGGGCTTGTCCTTGGGGATATATTTCCAGATGCCAAACAGGGCGGCCGCGCCGATCGGCACGTTGATGAAGAAGCACCAGCGCCAGTCGTAGGCGTCGGTCAGCCATCCGCCCAGAGTCGGGCCGAGAATGGGGCCGACCATCACGCCCATGCCCCACACCGCCATGGCCTGGCCGTGCTTTTCGCGCGGATTGATGTCCAGCAGGGTCGATTGCGACAATGGCACCAGGGCGGCGCCGAAAATGCCCTGCAGCACGCGCGCCAGCACGATCTCGGTCAGGTTGCCGGCAATGCCGCACAGCACCGAGGCCAGGGTGAAACCACCGATGGAGACCAGGAACAGGCGCTTCAGGCCGAACCGGTCGGACAGCCACCCGGTCATCGGCGTGGCGATGGCGGCGGCGACGATGAACGAGGTCAGGACCCAGGTGATCTGATCCTGCGACGCGTTGAGCGAACCCTGCATATGCGGCAGGGCGACATTGGCGATGGTGCCGTCGATGGCCTGGATGACGGTAGCCAGCATGATCGAAATGGTGACCATGGGCCGGTTGATGCCCTCGGTGCGATGCTCGCTCGCGGTATTGACGCCACTCATCAGGAATTCTCTATAAGATTTTGCAGTTGTTCAAGGACTTCGGTTGCTATCGCCAGCCGGTCGGGTGCGATACGGGCCACGATCTCGCGGCGCATGGCGTCGGCCTTGCCCTTGACCTTGGCGTGCAGGTCCCGGCCCGCCTGGGTCAGCATCACGTGTTTGACGCGGCGGTCGGTCTCCGACGCCGTGCGCTCGACCAGGCCGGCGGTTTCCAGCTTGTCGACCGTCGACACCATGGTCGCCGCCTCGACCTGGACCAGTCCGGCCAGCTCGCTCAGCGACAAGGGCGCCTCGCTTTTGGCGATATAGGCGATGGCCAGCCAGCCGGCCTGGGATACGCCCAGGTCCTTCATGCGCCGGTCCAGAGCGACACGCCACATCCGCCCGCTGTTGTGCAGGGCGTAGGAAAAACGTTCTTCAGGGTTTTGCGGAGACATTGAGATGACTGATAATTAGATTTCTAACTATCTAGTCGCGACTCGCCTCCGACGCAAGGGCTGTCGCGAAATTTATCGCCGTGCTAGGCTCCGGAACCGGCTGAGGAACGGCCATCCGGTTTCATGATGCCCGCCGTGGGGAACGGCGCGACAGGGCGGATCAACCGCACCCACACGGCATCATGGAGCCTCGACAAGAGGATGACATGTTCATGAATCGCATGAAAAGCGCGCTGCTAAGCCTTGGCATAATGGCCTGTTTCGCCACACCCGCCCTCGCCCACCTGACCGCGGGCACCGGCAAGGCGAATATCGACCCGCCGCCGTCCCTGCTGCCGGTGCACAACAATCCCGGCGATCCGCAGCTGGCGACCGTCCACGATTCGCTGTTCGCCCGGGCGCTGGTCATCGGCAACGGCCGCGACACGGCGATCCTGGTCGTTGCCGACATGATCACCCTGCCGACCGAGACCTATGAGCGCATCGTCACGCGCCTGGCGGCCACCTACCATGTGCCGCGCGACCACATCTGGCTGACCGCCACCCATTGCCACACCGTGCCGTGGACGCTCGACCGCGGCTACGAGGACGCGGTGACGCAAGGGATTCTCAACGCCGTCGCCGAGGCCGACAGTCATCCGCAGGACGTCACGCTGGGCACCGGCACAGGCCAGGCCTATATCAATATCAACCGCGACGAAAAGACGCCGACAGGCTATATCCTGGGCCAGGACCCGTCGGGCCCGTCCGACAAGACCGTGCGCGTTGCCGGCTTCTTCCGTCAGGACGGCACCCCTGCCGCCCTACTGGCCAACTACGCCGTCCACGCCGTGAGCCTGCACAGCTCCTTCACCACAGGCGACGCGGGCGTCATCAGCGCCGACATCCCCGGCGCCACCGACGCCTTTCTCGATGCGCACTACCCGAACAGCCTGGCACTGTGGACCAGCGGCGCCGCCGCCGACCAGAACCCGATCCTGATGTCCTGGTATGACGAACCGATGGCCGACGGCAGCCATGCGGCCACCGACCTGAAGCAGGCCGGCCTGGCCATCCCGCAACGCCTGGGCCAGAACCTGGGACTGGAGATCGTCCGCGTTACCGACCGCATCAGGGCCAGGCCGGCGCATCAGATCCACGCCGCGCAAACCGTCATTACCTGCCCGACCAAAGCCGACCCCAAGGTCTCCGCCCCGCTGCGTATTTCCTGGCTACGTATCGGCAGCCTCGACCTGATCGGCGTTTCGGGCGAAGTCGATACGCGCATCGACGAACATCTGCGCCGCGTCAATCCGAAACGTCATCCCATTCTTCTAACCCTGACAAACGGTTATGACGGTTACTTGCCGGACGACATCAGCTATCGTGCAGGCGAAACCTTCGAGGTCCAGAAGACGCATTTTGCGTCCGGTTGCCTCGAAAACGGCATCGTCCGCGCCGCCACGCGCCTGATGACCAGGGGCCATTAAAACGTTATAGTGCGGAAAACGGGGGAATGAAATGAGACTGCAGGCTCTGATATTGGCCGCGAGCCTTCTGGCGGCGGGCGCGGCCCATGCCGACGCCGTCCGCGACTGTACCTCCGATGATGCGACAACGGGCGCGGCGCCCGAGACATCCGAGGTGGCCAGCCACCGCCTGTTCGATGTCGCCCCCATCAGTTACACCAAAGCCGCCAAGGACCAGATTTTCGGCCTGACGGTGAAGGTCCTGGTCGGCGAAGACGGCAGCGTCGTATGCCTGCAAAAGGAGGACACACCTTTCTCGCAGGACAGCCCGGCCACGCCGGAACGCACGGCTTACCGGTCGGTGATGGCGGCCTGGAGTTACCAGCCGTTCCTTGTCGATGGCCAGCCGGCGCGCGTCTATGTCGAGGAATATGTGCCGGAACAAATCCTTCCGGCGACACATGTCGACATGCCGCCGGGCGACCTCTCCGATACCTCCGTCACCCTCGAACGCGATGGCTGCTTCGGCACCTGCCCCAGCTACAGCGTGACGGTGCATGGCGACGGCGGCGTGGACTACACCGGCGGCGGCTTTGTCGACATCGACGGACAACATCACTACCAGATTCCGCCGGGCGAAGCCGCGGCCCTGATCGAGCGCCTGCGCGCCCGCGACCTGTGGTCGATGCAGCCCCAATACGTTGCGTCGATCACCGATTCCGCCACCTACACCCTGACCATCGTCGTGGCGGGCCAAAGCAAGGTCATTGTCGACTACGTCGGCGGCATGGTCGGTATGCCGGCCGCCATCGGCGAAGCCGAGGCCGACGTCGATAGCGTGGCCCATGTCGACGGCATGATTCACCTGTCCATGGACGGCCTCAAGGTGCTGGAGGACGAGCATTTTCCGTTCGTTTCCCAGGCCGGCGCCGACCTGCTGGCGCGCGCCACGGCGGATCACCGGGCCCATGACGATGCCCTGGCCGCCCTGGTCGGACTCGGCGCGCCGGTCGAAGGCGGCAAGGCGAATATCGGCTGGGGACCGCCGCCCGCGGCCCAGTCCCTGCTGTCCGTCGCCCTGGTCAACCGCCATGCGGCGCTGGTCGATCCGCTGATCGCGCGCGGTGCCCTGCAGACGGCCGGCAAGCCGGACCAGGCGAAGATCGACGCTGCTTTCCGGGACGCCATCGTCGGCGGCCGCCTGGCGCCGGTCCAGCGCCTGTGGCAGGAGGCCGGCGCCACTGCGCACCCGGCCCTGACCTTCACCGACACAACGGACGACCCGGCCCCTTCCGGCGGCGTCAAGCCCGCGGTCACCGCGCCGGTGACGCTGCTGCTGGCGCGCCCGTGGAACGACAATGCCTGGGAAGGGGCCGACATCGCCAAATGGCTGATCGCCCAGGGCTGCGACGCCAAGGCCCACGGCGCCGACGGCAGGACCCTGCTGCACATCGCCGCCGCGGCCAATTCAGCCGATTTCGTCCGCTATCTGCTCGATCTCGGCATGGACCCGTCGACACCGGGTCGGTACGGCCTGCCGGCGCTCGGCAGCACGCAGAGCGAAGACGTGGCGCTGATACTGCTCTCGGCCGGTACCACATTCACCACCTGGGAAGGCGGCGTCACCGACTTCCGCAACTACGCTAAAAACAATGACTGGAAGCGGGTCCTGGCCTGGCTCGACGCCCATCCGCCCACCAAGTAGTCAGGCCTTTCCCGCCATCATCCGCTCGAAGCGGCCATAGGCCATGTCGCTCAGCTTCACCCGCAGGTGGATGCGCCCGTCCTCGCCGTCGAAGCGGTCCAGCACCCGGCCGTGCGCATAGAGAAACGCCAGCACGTCGCCCTGCTCGGGAGCCAGCACGATGTCGTTCTCCTCGCCGCTGGCATCGATCAGCATGGCGATGCGGCTCAGCAGGGCCGGTATCCCCTCGCCGGTCACCGCCGACACCGGCATCGGCTTGTTGGCCACCCTGTCGTGTACGGCGCGGCTGAGCAGATTGTCTTTGGAATCAATGTCCAGCAGGTCGATCTTGTTCCAAACTTCGAACATGCGCGCCCGGTCGAGTTCGGGCAGGATCTGCTGCAACACCTGCTCGACATCGCTCTTCTGCGCCTCCGTTTCCGGGTTGGCGACATCGCGCACGTGCAGGATCAGGTCGGCCTCGACCACCTCCTCCAGCGTGGCGCGGAAGGCGGCGACCAGTTCATGCGGCAGGTCGGAAATGAAACCCACCGTGTCGCTCAGCATGCCCGACCGGCCGTTGGGCAGCTTCAGCGTCCGCAGCGTCGTGTCCAGCGTGGCGAACAGCATGTCCTTCGCCACCACCTCGGCCCGCGTAAGGCTGTTGAACAGGGTCGACTTGCCGGCATTGGTGTAGCCGACCAGGGCGACGATCGGATACGGCACCTTGCGGCGCTGGCTCCGGTGCAGGCTGCGCGTCCGCCGCACCTCTTCCAGTTCGGCCTTCAGCTGCTTGATCCTGTCGGCGATCATGCGGCGGTCCAGTTCGATCTGGGTTTCACCGGGGCCGCCGATATTGCCGGTCGACCGCTGCCGCTCCAGGTGGGTCCAGGTCCGCACCAGCCGCGACCGTTCGTAGTCCAGCCGCGCCAGCTCGACCTGCAGCTTGCCTTCGCGCGTCCGCGCGCGCCGTCCGAAGATTTCCAGGATCAGGCCGGTCCGGTCGATGACCTTGAGGTTGATCGCCTTTTCCAGGTTGCGCTGCTGGATTGGCGTCAAGGCGCCGTTGACGACACACAGCGTCGCCTTAACATCCTCGCACAGGACCTTGATTTCGCTGACCTTACCGGCGCCGAACAGCGTGGCGGGGTTCAGCTTGCGCACCCGGAATGCCAGGGTGCCGGCGATATCGAGGTCAAGCGCCAGCGCCAGGCCGACCGCCTCTTCCAGCCGCGATTCGTCATGCTCGCGCACGGCGGCGGCGGGCACGTAGCCGTAAGCGGCGATATCGGGATCGACGACGACCGCGCGCACCGTCTCCGGCGC